>Ga0302156_10000320_pt1 | contig 46325 bp, 42 predicted proteins | sample I_Bog_N3_2_FD_193503 | JGI IMG/M metagenome (GOLD analysis project Ga0302156, IMG submission 193503) | Peat permafrost microbial communities from Stordalen Mire near Abisko, Sweden - I_Bog_N3_2 | ecosystem: Environmental > Terrestrial > Soil > Wetlands > Peat | place: Sweden: Abisko, Stordalen... | reverse complement strand
GATTACCTGGATGGCGTCAAAGCCGGGGCCAAGGTGATTCAGTTCAAGACGGCATAGATTCAAGTTTGCGAGCGCCTAGCCCGACGGGGCGAACAGCGGGAACCCTTACCGCCTGGCGCTGGCAATTTACACTAAGGGGCGCTCAAAGGGGGCGCTGATGAGCAGGATTGTCGAAGTATTAAATCAAGCAAAAGAGAAGTTCATCTCTGTAAATGAAGCCGTACACATGCTTGCGAAGGAAGGCGAGAGCACTCCAATTCAAGCGGCAACCTTCTTGCTACACCATGACGCCGACAAAGCATTAACAGGCTATCGTATGGATGATGCATTTCGGCTTTACGAGGTCGATTGGGAATACGGTAGATACGACGCGGTTTTTTGCGCACTTCACGACTTCATGTCACCCAATGCTCCAAAAATCAACAATGATGGCCGCATCATTGAGATTGGAGAAGAAGTAGGCTGGAAACGGGTGGAATTTGTCGATTTTGCTTTGATTGAATTTGCAATAGATCTCGATATTCGCCCAAAGGGATCAACGACATCTCAGATTAAGCCACCGCCACGCCCTTCCCCTGTAGTCGTGGTCAGCCCTGATTTGCTCATTAAGCTCGCTGAGGCAGAGCAGAAGGCCAAGCGGCTTGAGCAAGAGCTTACCGAAAAAGACATGCACATTTGTGGTCTTGAGGCTTATAGAGAGAGCGCTCAATCACATGAAGAAGACCTAGCGGAGGCTGAACAAGAGATAGGCTTCCTGAACGAGCGACTGGCAGCCGTCACCAAAGAATGTGATGCACTGCGCGCACGGCTTGAGGCGGCATCAGAACCTGTCACCATGCCGCCACTGATCCTCATTGCAATTGATGTCTTCAAAGAGCATTGGGGCGGACAAATTGAGCCGTCCGTCGATGCGCGCGCTCGAGCAAATCAAGAGGCTATCGTGGCTTCGCTGAAAGAAACGCACCCGGAAATGACAGATGCTATAGCCAAAGCCATCGACAAAGTAGCATCACCGATTGACCGTGACCCCAAAAATAAAAACGGGAGCTACCGGTTGAACCTCCTTTCATGAATTATTACCCTCTGGGTTTTAAAGCCAATAGAAACAAGGCTTTTGACGCACCCTGAGGTTTTTTTTGCCTGGACCCTGAACCCTTTGGGTATTGCCCTCAGGGTTGGCTGTTGTGGCCAACTGCTTGCTATTCGACAACGAACGCAACCGGAGACGCCGCAATGGCCACCATCACAAAACTTCCATTACCCGAGACCCTGCCAGCAGACGGCATGAGCCGCTGGTCTCAATTCGCCCCCTTCGCACCAATCAGCAAAGAACGCTTCCGCCAGCTCGCCAAGGAAGGCCGAGCGCCGCAGCCGATCCGCCTGGGCATCCGCTGCACCATGTACCCGAATCGCGAGTTGCATCGCTGGCTGGCTGATCCCGTCAACTATCGCGCCGAAGCGGCTTGAGGTGACGATCATGACAAATCAACCGCCAATCGTCGCCGGCCAACTTGGGCAGGTGCTCGCCACTATCACGGCAAACCCCGGCATCCTCAATATCGAATTAAAGATCGAGCACGGCTTTACCGAGGCAGCGGCGCGCATCTGTGGCCTCAAGGACATCGGTTTCAATATCATCAGCACCATTGAGCCGGAAGTTTTCTACCGTGGCCGCACCTGGCGGAAAGTTGCCCGCTATTCGCTTGGCTCACCGGCATGGCCGCGCCCGGGGTTCGCTGGCCTGATTGGCAACCTCGCCGAATCGCTCGAACCGACCGACTAAGGACACCACCGTCATGAGAAATTCAAATCCGGTATCAACCCCGGGGCCGAAGGCTTGCCCGGTGGATGCTGAAACCGTGCGCCGCGCCGCCTTTGGACGCTGGTCTGACATTCTGCAAGCGCTGGGCATGTCGGCTGAGGTGCTGGCAAAGAAACGCAACCAACCCTGTCCGGCATGTGGCGGCACTGACCGATTTCAATTCATCGACAAAGGCCAAGGCCGGTTCGTCTGCCGAGGGCTGGACAGCATGGGGGGCGACGGCTTCACTTTGGTTCAACACTGGCTAGGCTGTGACTTCAAAACAGCGTTACAAGCGATTGCAGCCACTTTAGGGCTATCTGCTGATATTGGACTGCCCACGACACCAGCAAGACCGGAAATCACGCCAAAACGCGCTGCTGTCGATCCTGAGCGCCAGCGCGACAAACTGGCCGCTACATGGCACGCCGCCAAGCCGGTGACTGCCGGTGATCCGGTGGGCCGCTATCTGGCGCAGCGCGGCTTGGATATGGCTGTCTATCCCGAGGCGTTACGCCACCACCACGCATTGCCTTACTGGATTGAGGTAGACGGCCAGCCGCAGACACTTGGCAGCTATCCGGCCCTGCTGGCGGCTGTCACGTCGCCAGCCGGTGATCTTGCCGGACTGCACCGCATCTACCTGACCGCTGACGGACATAAGGCCGCGCCGGTTCATCCCGTCACCGGCGCGGTTCTGCCATGCAGGAAATTAACGACCGTTGGCGAGGGATCGATGCAGGGCGCTGGTGTTCGTCTGTACGGGCCAGAAAACGGCGTACTGGCTGTGGCCGAGGGCATAGAAACGGCGCTGGCTGCGCGGGTCGGTTCAGGTCTGCCCTGCTGGGCTGCCGTGTCCGCCTGGGGGCTGCAAAACATCGTCCTACCCGAGAGCGTCACCGATGCCTATGTGATGGGTGACAACGACATCAGCGGCACCGGCCAACGGGCTGCGCATGCGCTGGCGCGCCGGATGCAGGAAGAGGAACGCCAGGTGCGTGTAGAAATCCCGAGCCGCCCCGGTGATGACTGGTTGGACGTACTCAACGAACGACAACGAATCGAGGTCGCATGAACGCACCCCATGACTTTAATCGGCTCGCCGACATGCGCGAGGCCGAACCAATACAGCCGGAACCGCCCGAACCTTTCGAACACGACACCACCCCGACACCGTGGCCGGACGACTGCCTGCCGGGATCAATGCAACAGGCCGCATCGGCGATTTCCGAACACGTCATTGCCCCCGAGGCTCTGGCCGGCATGGCGGTACTGGCTGCCGTGGCGCATGTGGCACAGCGGATCGCCAATGCACAGCACCCATCGGCGGCGGTAGACATCATGCCATGCAGCCTGTTCGCCCTGTCGCTGGCCAACAGCGGTGATCGTAAGAGTGCTGCATTCAATCTGGCGACGCGGCCCATCACCAGGTCAGAGATTGAGGAACGCCAGAAACACCAGATCATCAAAGACGATATTGAGCGCGAGGCTGCCGCCGCCAAACCGACCGAGCGTGAAGCCATCCGGCAGACGCTACCGCGTGACCCGCGCACGCTCTACACCGAGGCCACGCTTGAAAAGATCGTGCGCGACTATGTGAAGGGCAGCCGACCGGCGATGAGCTGGTCAACCGACGAGGGCGCGCAATTCTTCGGCGGCCACACCATGAAGTCTGACACCCGCGCCGGGGCGCTGGGGGCGCTGACTCGTCTGTTTGATGGCCGGGGCGTAGAGCGTGACCGGATCGGCTTAGAGTCGGGCAGCGGCGTGCGCTTCAATGTTCGCTTTGGCCTGTTCCTGAGCGCACAGCCTTCTGTCGTGCTGTCGTCGCTGTCTGACCCGTTGTTGCGCGAACAGGGACTGTTGCCGCGCTTCCTGCTGTCTGCCCCCGCCACCATGGCCGGCACCCGGCTGCTGACCCCGGACGATCTGACCCGGCGCGCTGATGCTGATTCGAGGCTGGGCCGGTACTGGTCAACGCTGGAGCAGATGAATCAGGCGCGCGAGGAAACCGACGAATACGGCGGCCTGGTGCTGCCTGCCGTGGCGCTAACCCCGGAGGCTGTTGCCGACTGGCTGGAGCACTTCAACCGCACTGAGCGCCGCCTTGATCCGATGGACGGTGATCTGACCGGAAGCCTGCAAGCCTTCGGCGGGCGTGGTGGCGAGCTGACAGCGCGCGTGGCGGCGGTATTCGCCGTCTGGCGACACTACGAAGAGGGTGGCGAGGTACTGCAGGTGGGCGCTGATGACATGCGCCGCGCCTGCCGCCTGGTTGATTACAGCTTGGCCGAGTGGCTGCGGATCAGCGACACCGTGGCGCTGTCGGCCAAGGAGTGCGATGCATTCGAGCTGTTGAAATTCTTGCAACGCGACCCGGCTAAGTGGGCGACATTCACCAAGACCGAGGCGGCCACCAAGGGACATCGACCGCTTCGCAAAGACAAAGATCGCCGCAACGCGGCCCTTGATGAGCTGGTTAAACGCCGCTGGCTGGTATTCGACGGCGAACGATTCAGGCTGCCAGAATTTTCTTTTTCCCAAGTGGCTAAGGCTAAAACGGCTAATTCGGCTAACCGTAAAGGGGAAAATGGGGGAGTAATTAGCCAAATTAGCCGGATTAGCCTTAGCCACGAACCGAAAACAGTTTTTCAAACGCCGCCTGCGGCTGTCGATCCTGCTGTCGGTGAGGGTAGCAATGGCCACGATCTGCCCTCCGATTTTGCAGACGATCAGAACGACACCCCGCCAGCACCGCCCATCAGTCAATCAGGTGATGAATGGGTGGCCGCCTACAATGCCGCCGACACCGGGGAGACATTCTAATGGCCGACATCGCCACTGCCGCCGAGCTGATTTTGTGCGCAAAGAAGGACGGCATCACCCTGCGACTGATCGAACAGAACGCCATCAAGGCCGACGGGCCGAAAGAGGTTATTGCTCGCTACCGTGACCGCATTCGCGCGGCCAAGCCGGCGCTGGTCGCTTATCTGAGCCAGTGCCAAGACATCGCGCCCGCCCTGCGCCCTGTCGGCGACTACACCGCAGCCGTAGCCACCAGTGCGACCATGGGTGAGCTACCCGCAGCGGGCGCCAATGACGGCAAGTGCTCGTTGTTGCCGACCCATCGCGTCACCGCGCCGCTGCTGTTCTACCAACCCGGCAACGGCCCGTTCCTGATTGACAGCGGCACCGCCATTCATGTGTTTCCGTCCTTGTTCGCCGCCAAGTCTGCCAGCCTGCCGCCGTTCGTCTGGTCTGGCCTGGGTGAATGGGCGGCGAAGAAGAACCTTGAGCGTGGTTATCGCCTCGCCTGGATCGCTGGTGATCTGCGCGGCATCCACCCCGACCACCTGGAGCAACTGCAATGACACGTCAGCGGAAGGTGTATCGCTCCGCAACGAGACATTAAGGAATAGGCAATGAGAGACACTGAACGCAAGCGCGCCATCATCGACATGCTTGAGAATCACACCGAGGCTGACTATTCGGAGTACGGGCCGCCACCTTACAACGCGACGACCATAGCCGCGCAGATTGGCGGCAGCGTGCAAAGCGTGGCCCGAACACTGCGCGGCATGGCCTCTACTGGCGTGCTAGTGGCCGTAAAGGACCGTCAAGATTGTTGGAATGCCATTGCGGATGGATTCATTGAAACGACGGTGACGGCCTACTACAGCGCCAGCACGATGGACCGCGACAAGGTATGGGCAAAAGTCTGGCGCGACGGATCGGAAGAACGGTCAGACCGGGCGCTTGAGCAATTGAAGGCGGTATTCGGCAGGGGCGAACGATGACACGCCGAGCGTGCGGCGCTAAGACGCGCACAGGTTGCAACCAAATTTACCTAATGATTTCGTATGCCAAAACCACTAACAACCACCGTTAGGCACGTTGATATCCGCCGCTTGGCGCGTGATGGCCTACTGACACCCGGCAATTCGTTTAGCTGGGAATGGACGCGCGACAGCAAACTGTTATCCACCATTGGGCTGGTTACTGGTGACGGCTTCATATTGTTTGGCTATCAGCATCAGCGATACGGCGAGGACTGGACCCCCGTCAGCCAGCAAGTCTATACCGTGGCCACGCCTTGCCACTATGGCGGCGTCCGGCATTGGTTTATCTGCCCGTGGTGCGGTAAGCGTGTGGCGCTGCTGTACGTCGGGCATAAGCTCGCCTGCCGCCGCTGCAATGGCATGGCCTATCGGGTGCAGCGCGAGAACGAGCATGACCGGCGATACAGGCGGATTAACGCGCTTAGACTGCGGTTAGGCTGGGTTCCTGGCATTGCTTTCGGCATTGGCGGGAAACCGAAAGGGATGCACTGGAAAACCTTTCGCCGCCTGCTGGACGAGTATCAGCGCCTCGAGTTTGCCATTGTGGGCCATGAAGCTGAGATGCTGGGCATGGCCGGAGACAAGTTGCGCGACATGCTTTGACCCGCCGCCAAATTGTGAAGCCGGAGCCGAACGACTCCGTTTTGAAATTAAACCCCATGAATGATGCGTAATCATGACCGATGACGAGAAGAAGCAGCGGCTAAATAAGCGTTTTGCGAAAACAATCCCATGCATGACCGCTGTCGACCCACCGTTACAGGATTGTCCCGGTTCATTGCCCCAACAATTCGGCGGATCAGCCACAGCCGATAGAAGTCAGCATTTCTCACCACTAAAGTCACTACAAACAGGTTTCAGACAAGGTCACCGCCTGCATGGGTATGGGGGGTAATTCCTTAGGACGGCATAGGCACCGGAGACCGGGCGTCCCCCTCAATTTTTATCTGTGTGTAATTACAAATTTAGGGGTTGAGCGAAATGACAGGCAAAGCGTCCGTCCCTGGGAGGGGTAGAAAACCACGGCTCAAAGTGATTCAACCCATTACTGGCAAAGGGTTTCAGCAAGATGGTGTGAGCTTCATTATCCCTGATGCGCCGGAATGGCTTACACCCGTTGCGCTCGAAAAATGGCTAGAAATTGCGCCAATTTTGGCAAAAAACAAGGTAATAACTGGCTCAGATTTACATAATCTTGGGCTTTTTTGCACCGCTTACGCTAATTGGCTTGATGGTCAGCGGGCATATGATGTTTTGCGCGATGTCCCGCATCGCTCGCCCAAGTGTTGGGGCCGGTATCAGCGCACACACCATTAGCATCACCGGTAGCAACATTTCACATTCAACCACCGCCGACCACTACACCCCCGGCCTGTGGCACTTTTTACCCGTGCATTGGCTGGGATGACAGCAGGGAGCAAGGTAAAGCTGCTGGGTTAGGCAAAATAGGGGTATCTCTTTTTTATTTATTCACATTTGCAGTACTATTGCGTATTTATTTATTATACAAACGCAAATGACATATAGGCTTTACGCTGTCGAAGGGGATCTGACCACGAAAGGCGGCTACTGCATTGTTAACGGCCATAGGACATCAACCATCTGCGGCAAGTACGTTCTCGTTGAAGGGGATTTGGCGACATGTCCGGCTTGCGGCCAACAAGGTTACTTGATGTGCGACGGCTCGCGGCATCCAAGCGATACCATCGAAGGAAAGCACCATATCCTTGATAACGATTTAGTCATGGGGTGCGCCTGCCCCATTCCACCAAGGGTCATTGCTGGCGGTCAGACTATCGCGGGGCAGGACAATACAGGGTTCGGGAGTACGCCCGATGCCGCAAGTCAGGCAGCCCAGCAGACAAAACAGTATGACAAGCAATTCACGTTGACAGACGCGAACGGTACGCCATGCGCAGATACCTACTACACCGCAAAATTGCCTGATGGCTCGCTTGTGACTGGGGTCACAGACTCCGAAGGGAAGACGGATAGATTCCCAACACAAGGCGCGCAGAAAGTCGCCCTCTATATCGGACATAGGGAGAACGTATAATGCCAACAGCCGTAACCACATCCACCCCGGCAGGTTCCGCGCCACATCCGGTGCAACTGCCAAGACTGCATAGGCCGTGGAATATATCGAACGATTTCATGCCGTTCATGGGCACATGGGAAAATGGAAGACTGAACGGCCTAAATTTCCAGCGGCAACTGGTCACAGAGGGGATGATCCTCACCGCGTACTATGACAACAGGGGTATTCTTACGGTGGGTTGTGGCCACAGAGTTGTAGCGGCAGATGGTATCCACTCAGGACAGACCATCTCCCAAGAAAAAGCGGGCGATATTTTACGGAAAGACCTCCATACCGCAACACGAGCAGTAAATACAAAAATCAAAGTACCACTATATCAGTACGAATTTGATGCCCTGGTCGATATCGCATTCAACGCAGGGGGTGGAGACGGGTTCGATGATATGGCGCAATTCGTCAACACACATGACTACAGCGAAGTTCCTGGTTATATCCAGCACTACAGGGATGGTCATGGCAACCACAAACGCCGGGTATCGGAAGCGAAACTGTTCAAGACGGGAGTATATGATGCAAGTCATTAACGTGTTTGCGGTAGGCCTGCTCGTCATGCATTCCATGGCATTCGCCGACACTGATCCGGAATGCTTGAATCACTTGGGCGGGGGCATGTCCGACGTTCAGTGCTATGCCGGGTTAATGAATGACATCATGGCGAAAAACAAGACCGCCTACGCGGATCTTGCTAGGACCATTCCCAAGAACAACCGCTACGCGGCATTGCTACGGGGGTACATGCATCGCGTTGATGAGAACATCAAGGATTGCGAGCTAGCCCGACAGGCAATGAACCAATGGGCGACGGTGGACGATACCCCTACCATGACGCCACATCATGACTACGACGTGATGTACTACCAGTGCGGGTATGAAACGCGCAAGCGCCAGGCTGAATATCTAAAACTACTGTGGGATCTTGACCACGGGAACTGAAACAAGAAAGGATGTACGCCGCTGGCACCGATCCCTAACGAGCTTGAAAGCCGGACTGTGGTCGTGGGCCGTTCTGCCTTCAAACAAAATTCATATATAGGGGGGTAGATTTCAAAATGTGTATAACTTTGCGTATAACTTTTTATTTTTCATAAACACGACACCCGTAAATAGTACGTTTCAAGCTATTTTATGAATCCCTCCCTCGCTAGCAATAGCCAGCGTTAGCAACTAAACCCCGACAGAACCTAGGTTCCCGGGGTTTTTTGTTGTCTGTTGCCAACGTCGGTCAACCGGCCTCCGGCGCCAAGTGGTGGCGTTACCACTATCGCTTCGCAGGCAAAGCCAAAATGCTGTCGCTGGGCGTTTACCCCGAAGTCTCCCTCAAAGCTGCGCGCACCGAGCGCGATCGCTTCAAAGCCCTGGCCAAACAAGGCATCGATCCATCGCAATAGCGTCAGGAAGCAAAGCGACTGAGCCAGCTGGTTGCGGGAAACAGTTTGAAACCGTAGCGCGTTGTTGGTGGGTGGATTGGAAAAGCGCGCGCGGCAAACCTGCGGTCAAATCCTGCGTTACGCCGTGGCCCATGGGTTAGCCGAGCGCAACCCCGCCGCGGACATCAAGCCCGCCGATGCCCTCAAGTCCCACATAAAAACCAACTACGCCCGCCTGAGCGCACAAGAACTGCCCGAGGTACTGCGGCGCATTGACGCCTATGACGGTCCGCGCCTAACCCTACTGGCGCTGCAATTGATGTCCCATACCTTTAGCTGATTGGCGCGCGTTGGGAAGAAATCGATCTGCAGACCAAAACCTGACGCATTCCCGCCGAGCGCATGAAGATGAAGACCGAGCACCTCGTGCCGCTGTCGCAGCAAAGCCTCGCCATCCTGGTACAGATCCGCCTGATCTCGGGAGGACGGCCGCTGCTGTTCCCTGGTGAACGTGGCGAGGGCAAACCGATGAGTAACAATACGCTGCTGTATGCCCTGTATCGCATGGGCTATCACAGGGCACGGCTTTCGCGGGATTGCCAGTACCTTGCTGCATGAGCAGGGGTTCAACCAAGAACACATCGAATTGCAGTTGGCGCACGCGCCTCGCAGCGCGGTGTCGGCTGCCTACAACCACGCCAAGTATCTGACTCAGCGTGCGCAACTGATACAGTACTGGAGCAATTAACGGCTAAAATTTGTTTGACGCTAATGGCGTTCTTCATTGACGCGGCGGGACGCCTAGCCATGACCACTACACCAAAGATACCCTCGCCAGAAACCCTGCCGTTCGACGGCATGAGCCGTTGGCGGCAATTCGCGCGCTTTGCACCGATCAGCCGCGAGTGCTTTCGACAATTGCCCAAACAAGGACGCGCACCACAACCGATCCGCTTGGGGGTGCGCTGTACCATGTATAGCAATCGCGAGTTGCACCGCTGGCGGGCCGATCCATTGGGTTATCGTGCAGAGGGCGTTAAGGCACACATGCGCGGCAATGGATCAGACCCGATCTGATCCATGAGTAGAAGCGCCGGTTACCACAGCAACGCGCGCAGCCAATCGCCACAGGTCAGGGCATGGTCCACCGGCCAATCAATGCGCGGCGTTAAATCGTGGTGGCGGAGTTCGAGAAGGATGGCGGGAGCATGGTTCGGCGCCAACGATAAAAACGCCGCCGGGATGCCGCAGACGCCGATCATTGCGTACCCAGCGCTGCGGTACGTTGACGTTGATCTGATTGGCCTGGGCCATTGCGGCAATCGACACACCAGGCTGGCGACCAGTTGCGCCCTGAACGCGGCGCTCACAAAAGGCAAGAACAACAAAGCCTAGACAATGACCAAACGACGCATCAGACCTCCCGGATGATGTTTTGATCAACTGCGGGCTCTCTCCGCCCGCAACAGAATTACAGCCGGAACTGCCCCAGGGTATTACGCAGACCTTCGCCAATACTCAGAACTTCCTTGCTTTCGGCATGGGCCGACTCCGACATCTCGTTGACCTTCTGCGCCAATACCTGAATCGCCTCGACGTTTCCGCTGATACCGCTCAATGTCCGGCTCTGCTCTTCGGCCGCTGCGGCGACGTGAACATTCATGTCATCGATCACGTCGATGTTGTCGCGAATATGCTGCAGCGACGACCCGGCTTCGTGCGACCTGGCAATGGTCGACTCCACCCGATCGTGACTGCGATCCATGGATTCAACCGCATTGCGAGCCGCAGCCTGCAATTTATCGAGCATGGTGGCAATCTCGCTGGTGGATGTGCCGGTCATCTGGGCCAATTTACGCACTTCATCGGCTACGACCGCAAACCCGCGCCCGGCCTCGCCAGCGCGCGCCGCTTCGATGGCTGCGTTCAACGCCAGCAGATTGGTCTGATCCGCGATGCTGCGTATCACGTCAAGCACGCGGGTTACCGCATCACAGTCATTGCGCAAATCGATGATGCGCTCGCGGCTTTCCGAAATATCGGCGCCAAGCTGACCAACCTGTTCGACGGTGGCGGTCACCACTCCGACCCCGGCTTGCGTCTGCTGTTTGGCGTCGTGCGTGCTAGACGCGGAACGCGTGGCGCTACTGGCCACATCAAGTGCGGCGCGCGACATTTCTGTTAGCGACGATACGGTTTCCCGCGCGCCGGCCAGCTGTTGACGACTGGCGGAGGAGACATCGCTGGTCCGCGCGGCCAGTTCATTGGCCGCGGAAGACAGCTTATTGGCGGAACCGATGACCGACCCGAGCAAGCTATGCAGATTTTCGACAAAGCGGTTGAAGCTACCGGCCAGTTCGCCCAATTCATCATGGGTCGAAATCGCCAGCCGCTTGGTCAGATCGCCGCCTCCAGCGGCGATCTCGCCCAGCGCGCGGTTTATCCGCGCTACCGGATTGGTGACCAGCGTGCGCACCATCACAGTCAAGCTGAACATGACGCCGGCCAGCGCGCACAACACGGCCACGATAACGTATAGCAAAGTACTGCGCACCTGCTGCCCAACCTCATCGGTTCGGAAGTCGACGACAACCTGCCCCAACGCGTTGCCGTCCTCGCCAACCAGCTTAATCGTCTGGTTGATTAGAGAGCTGTCCGAGACGGCTTGCTCCTGTTTCACCTCGCCGAGCACCTTGCCGCGCTGGTCGGTGACCTGAAGATGATAGATATGATTCTGCTTGATGAACGAGGTCAGAATAGCGCTGATCTGCCCCGAATCGTAGGTAAACACCGGGTCGCGCAGCACGATACCCAGTACATCCGAGCTCTCGCTCATTTTCACCTGCAACGCGCGCTGCGACTGTTGTGACACCACCACGTACGCTCCACCCAGCACCAGCAGGGTGATGAGAACGACGACAACACTGACAGTCCGGATCAGGCGGGCGCTGATCGAATGTGCACCGATATTCATGATTTACCCTCTTGCATTGACGGCTACTGGTCTACCCGCACCGGCCTAGTATTTGGAGACGTTTAACCACAATTCCGGACGATTAGTCGGCGTTTGCGCTGACATATACGGATTGGGAATGCGAATCACCAGCCTATCCTTGAGGTGGGTTTGCGCTAAGGCATTGGCGACTAGCGGATTGCTATAAAACAGCTTGTCGTAGCTCCCATCCCGGATTGCGGTTTCAAACCCGCTGCGAATCGCCTCGGCCAGTTGCGGCTTATCTTTGGATACAAAGAAATACATGGCAAACGGATAAACCAGGAGGATATGCTTCTCGACCACCAGATTCAGGTCCTTATGCGCCTCGACCTCGGACCAGGGTTCGTGAATGGCGCGTGGAAAATAATCGAAACGGTTGCCGTCCAACATCGGAAACAGACTCGGGTACTTGACGGGCGTCACCACAGGCAGATTCGAGGCCTTCAATACCGCGGTATCCCCCCAGAACCTTCCCTGCCCCGCCTTGAATTTCTTCAAGTCCGCCAACGACTTGACTTGATCGAAGCGCGGCTGGTCGCCCTTGCGGATGATGAAAATACGATAGCCCAGCATCCCCTTTTCAAGAGGAATCCGAATCGGGATCATCTCCTGTTCGTATGCGGGCTGGGTGCCGGCCCACATCACCGACATTTTGCCTTCTTTGATGTACTCCACCGCGCGCTCCTGCTCGGCGAATTGCGGCAAGGACTGGAATTGCGCGCCCGGCATCGACTTCGACAGGGCCAGTTTGAGCACAGACAGCGCCAGCTGCTCTTTCGGCTCTTTGGCCAGATTGGTGATAATCGTTTCGGCGAAAGCCGCTTGCGCGAGGCAGAAAGCGGCGAGGATGGCACAGCATGAGCTTTTAAGAAACAGGTGCATGAATCTCCCTCTCCTCTCGTATTCCACGATTCCGCCAAGGGTGGTCACCCCCCTTAAATCGAAACCAATACGGTTTTATTGTCCAACGAGCATCCCAAATGCAACCCGGCCCCGAGAAGCGGCCCAGCACGGTTCTTTTTTAGCCTCCCACCTAAGAAATATATCACGGTTATGATGAATAAAATGCACATGGCAAACGCCTGAAACGACAAAGGCCCGCGCAATGGCGAGCCCTATAAATGAAAAACCCGGACGTATAAGTCACATGGGACTGTTTCCGGGTTTGGCAATTTCACCCTAAACAAACCACACCAGCCAATAAGCCAGTGAATCAAGTCGTGTTCACGGTATTAAATTGTCATTTCAAATATAGACTAAGATTTTAAACAATTCAACATTCCTAGTTAAATAGGGTGCGGTTCTGTCCTTCGGTTAGTCGCCATTGGTGGGGGAAATTTGGACGGTCCAAAGGCGCTCACCTAGATGCGGCGACACTCGCAGACAGAATCGGAGCCGACATCAGGGACTGGCAGGATGGTTAGCGAGAAACTGGTGAAGCGACTCCTTGTTCAGATACCGCACCCCAGTATCGTACGTATGCAGGGGAATCTTCTCGCCTTTGGACGCCATGGCCGCCAGGGTGACACCTTGATACCCCATGTCGAACGGGCGTTGCACCATCAGTCCGCCCAAGTCGCCTTTGCTGAGGGCGGCGAGCAGGAAGCCGCTTGAGTCAAACCCGATATGCAGGATTTTCCCTGTCAGTTTGTTCTCGCGCACGACCATTACGACGGCAGTTGTCGTGGACTCATTGGGAGTAAAAACACCATTAATCTGTCCCTGGTACTTTACCAGGGCCTGCCGGCACCTTAGCCGTGCGTTACCGACATCGGACCCCAGATAGACACTGTCAAGAATGCGCAAGCCACCATGAGTCGCTCCATCCATGAATCCATCTTCTCGCAAATCGGTGGATTTCACTCCTGCCGCCACCCGAAACAAAATGACGTTCCCATGATTACCCAGCTCCTTCGCCATTTCATTGCCGGCAATTTTCCCTGCCAGGTAATTATCAGTACTCACCACCGCAACCACATCCGCCCCACCCGGATCGCGATCAATATACACGGTGGGAATCCCCTTTTTCTTGAGCCATGCCACCTCAACCGCACGTTCCGCGACACTTGGCGCCAGAACCAGTGCCTTACAGTGTCGTTCCGCTATGACGCGGATGATGGCACGTTGAACCTCTGGATGCTCCTCGTCGTTGGGCCCACGAAAATAAATATCGAATCCCAGTTCTTTGCCGGCTTGATTGGCTCCGGCTTCCACCTCAGACCAGAAGCGGCTTCCCCCTCCAGCGGGTACAACGGCAATGCAATCCCGCCCTTGCGCAAAACCAGACAAAAGAGCCAGAAACCAAAAATTCACGAGCACCCTAGTCGTCATCGACAAAATGCCCTCCCTTGTTTTACGATTTGGCCGCACGCTTGCCACGCTCTATGCCTCGGGTGAATACCTGTTTGATCCTGCGTAGAAAGTAATCTAGCACGATCGCTAATCATTCGTTAGACGCAAGAGTGTTGCGGGAGGAACGTAGCCGGACCAACGACACAATGAATCGCCCCAGGTTTCCCAGAAGCCCCAATTACCGAGCATTTCATTTTTGAACTGCATGTCATCGCCGTCGCGCCATTGGACAGAGAGGGTGATCGGACGCCAGGAGCCTACCGAACAGCTTCTGTTCGTATTGCGCAGTCTGAACACCTTCCGCCAGATGCCATTCAAGTTCCCGAGTACATGCAGGCGCTGGTCGGATTCATTAACCAGCAAGACCCACCGAAGTACGGTTTGATGGAAATCGCCCTGGCGCACCATCGGTTTGGCGGGATACATCCCTTTGGCAACGGTAATGGGCGCGTAGTCAGATTACTGACCTATGCATTACTGCTCAAGTACGGCTTCAATGTATCTACTGGTGAACGGGTATTGAACCCAACGGCAGTTTTCTGCAATGACAGAGAACGCTATTACGCGGTGCTTTCAGCGGCGGACAAAGGTACACCAGAAGGGTTGGAGAAATAGCGTGCGCCAACAGTGAAACGAGTCATTTGCTATATGAGTTGCTCGACAGCACCAGTGTTGGCCCGGTCGCGTTAGCCCTGTTATTGATTCCTGACGGGAACGGCGGGAACGCGGGAAATTCGTCGGTTAGTACTTGAGGCTTGGACTTGCAAACACTGAGCGCACGCTGGTTGGCGAACATGGAGACTCGTGACGGAGACGCGAGCCGGTGTTCCCGCCAGGAGATCAGACGATGGGGAACAGGCGAGATATTCAGGTCAGACTGAACACCGTCTGCACTGATTTAAGATGAAAACTTGCCGCTGCATCTTAGAAAGAACTCAAGCGGCTGCTTTCGACCCAATCCGGACCTTGGCCTTTCTTTGGTAGCAAAGTCAGCTTACTGAGGGCAGCAGGCATTCAAGGCGTTTGCTGAACTCGAACTCCTCGACCGTTGCGGACACTCAACCCCGTTGAAAACCCCGTCGGCTTAGAGCAGTAAAGTAGACCTCGGATGTGTCCGCGAAAGTCGGGGTGATTCACGTCGCTAATCCTTAGGCTTCATCCATCGTTTTCACCGCTCACGTCGGCAAGGGCGATGGTTCCAAAGCTCTCCGATTTATCAATCGCGCCATAGCCCTGCTTGGCCGCGAAGCGGGTGCAGCGCCAAACGTAAATCAGCATCGGTTCGACGGGGGCTTGAAGCAATAGCAAGTAGGTTCCGCACCGTGGCTTGCCTCCGCGTGGATAGCTCGGACGCCACGACGTATTCCAGTATCCGAACTGGGCAAGGTCGGTATCCTCCCGAACGTATTTCAATCTGTCTCCCGATGACACCAACTTCAAAGGAGATGCACTACTGGCTGAGGTTGGTGCAAAGATTCCGCGGTTGACGAGTTCTGCTTGCATATAGCCGAAGCGTCTTGGGTTGACATGCCCTGCAAGCGGACGGAAGCCCGTGGGCACGGCGCTTTCGGTGCCGTACTCGCTTTGTTCACACGTTCCCGTCGGGGACAGCCCCTCTCCCATGAGCATCCCGACGTAAGGCTCCACCAGTTCCGAGAGAGGCAAGGACATTGGCCAGGCCTCATCGGGACCAGCCCAAAGAGTGGCCGTTATATCTAATTGCACGTTCAGGGCAAACTCCGTGCTCCAAGAAATGGCTCCCACAAGTCCTGCCTCGCTTACGGCCGACAACACTGAGTGCACATGCTCTTCGACATCGACAGCTGGAATCTCTGGGGTGCTCAGTTTGAGGCCCTCTACTGGCGGCCGGGGTTGGAGCCATGCCAGCGAAGGGTCCAGGGGCAAAGTCGACAGAGAAAACCGCTCAAGGACCTGTGACGGAATACCACCGAACTCACCCGCCACCGCCAAGGTGCGGAGATACGCGGACCGAGCTCTTGCACTTTGCTCCGTGAAAAACTGGCCCGTGTACTGGTCCCGAGGTGATTCCAGAAAGTGGTCAATGCGGTGACTGTGGTCGGCAACGTGAGCAAGGCTGGCCTGCCACTCATATGCAAACTGAGTCTGCAGGGGTAACCCCGTTCGCTCCTCAATGAACCGCAAGTTGGACCGGAGTACGCGTGGAAATGCCTGTGTTTCTGCTGCAAGAAAATCAGATGTCGGCGAGGCGCCCCAGGGGTGCTTCCTGAGCGGAGAAAGGTAGCTTCCCAGGTCGGCGCTCTTTGGACAGAGGCTGCGAAGAAGCAAGTCGGACAATGGGGAGCGTGCAGTTACACGAGGACCGATGTCTTGCGAACACGCATACGACTGCTCTCGGAGGCTTGCGAGCCAGAATACGAACAGAACCTCCACAGTTTCTGTCTCGAAACGAGAGCATTCAAGTTCACGCAGCAACGCAGCCTCTGTGGTCGCGCGCATTCCCGGGCTAGTAAGAAGCAGTGCCAGTTCCTGTGCGACCCACCACTTGACCGTCGGCACCGGCCAGCGCATCCGGGCGATGAGCACTGCGAGTTCGGGGCTCACGGTTTCGGCCGAGTTCATGCCCACCTCGGTTTTGGCAGGACAAGCGCACTTGTGTCCGCAATAACAGTGTCCACCATGCTTTGCGCAAACGCGTTGGCTTCCGCTACGCGACCAAGCTTGACCAAGAAGAAGACCAGCATCTCGCCAGGAATAATCAACTCGCTAGGATTGCCTGCCGTCGTCAGCCAGTTCTTCGCCGACTTGACGATGAACTCGTCTGCTCGGTGTGCAAATAAATGGGCCACTGTCGTGAGCCGCTTCTTTGTTGCCTCCGAGTTTTCAAAAAAGTAACCGAACCATCCTCCATTGTCCATCTGAGCTTTGACCGCCACCGAGAACGTCCGCTCGCTAGCGCCCTCAAGCTCTACGCAGGTATCCAGTAGCTCATCGAGCAAATGGCGCAAACGGCGCTGGCGGTCGGTTTCCGCTAGTACTGCAGCGCCGACGTACTTCGCCAACGTCGATGCCTTTCCCTTGGCTTTCCAATACCTGAACCAGTCACACAGGCCGTCTGCTTGGCTGCTGAGCATCGGCTGCAGCTCTTCAAGAAGCTTGGTAAACGCACTTGGAGGGTAGGCGGCGAAGTCCATCGCATCTCGCCCGGCCTCCTCCGAAGATGCGTCCGAAGTCTGCACAGGTGCGCTCACGGATGCGCCCTGTTGCCGCATTGCGGCGCTCGTGACCTTGCCGACAGGGGACTCAGCATCGTGGCTTCTTTGGCATTCCTCCTTAGAAAGCCCTGTATTAGCCAGTGCAAATAGTTGGTCTGTAGTTTCGCCGCTCGACTCCAGCAGCTGACGCATGCTCGCTTCAGCGTAGTACCAGTCGCCATTGACCACGAGCTCGGCATACTGCTTTGCCAAAGCAGGTCGGTCTAGCTTGGCCAAGAGAGCGGTGGCACTGGCAGGGATGTGTCTGGTTCCGCTTCCGTCGGTATATTGAGTGACGTTGGCTATCTGCGGCGCTACGCGTGACAGCAGCCGTCTCACGTTGCCCGGGTCTGCGTCCACAAGGTGTTCCAGCGCGGACAGGACCTCATCGAGCGCAGGGTCCTTCCTGTGCCCATAGCCGATGGTGACATCCCAGGCTTGACGACATAGATACCGTGCGGTGTCTATCTCGCCGTACAGAATCAGGAGCTCGCACAAATCCAGCAGGTCCTGCGCAATCGTGCAGGTCTCCTGCAATTCAGAAACTGCCAGTTGCGCTCGCCTTGCCACGACAGACAGAATCAACTCGTTAGAAAAAACCCGCAGGCCATACGACAATGCGAACGTGGGGAATGCCCCAGTGTGCAGCCATGGCGATTTCTCCGCAGCACTCCAAGAGTGAGCCTCGATGATGTGCGCCCCGCCGACAAGGATACTCAGCAGGTGCACATCCACCGCAACGCGCAAAAGTGCTCGACGGAAGTCACCGAGAGTATCCTGTTGCTGGTAGCTGAGGTTCGTCGGCTCAGGCACTTCATTGAAATGTTCGAACACCGCTTCAAATGGAACGGGCGCGCAGGAACGGAAAGCTGCTGCGACCTCTTCAGTAAATCCTTTTAGTGCCTCAAGGTACTCCGTCAGGTTTGTACGGTCCCCGAACTCTGGCGCCTCCAGCCAGCAGAAATCACCGTCGGTGTGGAGCAGAATGGAGAGAGAGCGCAGGAACCAGTCACGCACCAACTGGTAAAGCATGTGATGCTGGGTGTCCATGTCTGTGCTTCGGTAGACATCGGATGAAGCAGGAGCAATTGATAAGGAGCTAAACGGCTCCCCTTTTAGCGCGCCGACAATTGACGCGAACGAGCTGTGGCGAAACTCAGTAAACTCCTCCCAGGCCGTGATGTCCGCACCCGTGTGCAAAGCAATTTCACACGCGAGGTCTTCGAGCATCCGCCGCACGTTGGGGACTTTTGATTCACTCCACGTCTCAACTATCAGTGGGAGATTCGCACCTTCTCTCAAATGGTCCGTCAGTCGAGCTGCGCCCCAGCTAGGCATGTGGGTGAATTCTCTGGCCAGCCCCTTCGGGTTACGTGACGCGCCCGACTTCATCGCTGCATGGCTAAGTTGCAGTCGAGCTACAACCGACTCCTTGTTGCCGTATCGCGGGTTTAGACGCAGTTCACTGTTCCATCGGTCGATTGCGTATCGCCCTGTATCTCTAGCGCGAGCCTCGTCCCCGCGCTCTTGGAGTGAGAGTGCAAGCCAAGGCAAGACCGAGGTGTCGAGCTGATTTCGAGCGACAAACGCATCTTGGATTAGCGTTGCATCAGAGGAGACGGCCCAGGCAGCCCGAAGAAGGCGCGGAGGGAAGTCAACTTGGAACTCTGGACCATTCAGCAGCCTTGTCTTTAGAGCTCTGTGCCGATAGGCCTCACCGTAGTTGCGTTCCGCAAAAGCAGCTTCTTCCGCTACTGTGAGCATCTGGGTCAGCGAGGTGATGGCGTAGCCATCGACAAGACGGTCGAGCACCCAATCCCGTGTCAGACCATTTCGCAAAGGTTGCGAGTTTCCGAGCCTCGCTAGGACCAGCCAGTGCCAAGTGTTTCGCAGCCGTTCCGGAGCGCGGGTGCGCAGCCATTCTTCTGCGCGTGGCAACAGAACTAAAACCCGCTCAGCGTGCTCGTCCTCTTCCTTGATGAAGACGACTAGGCTTTCATGGAACGGTTGCAAACCGAGGCCGGTTTCAAACAAAAGGTGCCGCACACCCTCAAGTGTGAGCCGTCCGGGGTCCTTGCCCAAGGACATATCTTGAAATGCTTGTGCGGGCCAACGGAAGTTCAACGCACTCAGCAGATGCAATACATCGCGTTGTGAGTAGGAGAGCTTTTGCCAAAGCGCTCTGTAGTAGTTCCGAATGTCATCCCCTGGGCACTCGGGCAACTCCCGGATGTCGTACTCCGAGGGATGCGGCGTACGACTCAAGAGTTCTTCGACCGAGTAAACAACATGCAATGGATGGCCATGGGTGCGTTCGTACAAGCCCGAAGCACACCTCGCCAACTCTGACTCTTCTATCGATGACCGAAGTTTCCACCGTCCTCCACGGACTTGCTTCATCACGTAGCCATGAACCGCATCGCCAGACATAGGGGGCAGTTCTCGCCAGCTACTGCGCGGAGCCGCCCGCACCAATGGGGCCGGTAGTTGGTCATCAGCTACCGGCTGAGTTCCGACGAGGAGAAATACGTTCGGAGGTAATGGCAACAGTTGCTGAAACAGCTCATCTAGTGGGCGCACATCTTTCCCGTTGTCACGCCACACATGGTCCAGTCCATCCATGATGACAACGAAAGGCATCCCGTCAGCGGCCCATGCTGCGCCACATTCCTCGAGTGTTCGGTGCAGTCCCTCACTCCTGTCCGTGTCAATGTTTCCTGTCAGTCTCCCGCTTGCCACGAAGCTAATTTGGCTCAAGAGAGACCGACCAACTTGGGCTGGTGTGAGTCGGTCTCCACTGCGGTCCTCCAGAGAGAGGAAATAGTGGTGGCGAATTATAGGAATTTTTTTTGCGGTTAGCTGCTCGGCAAGGTAGCTGATATAGGTGCTCTTGCCGCGCCCCGGGGGGCCGTAAAGCGTCAGGACTCCGCCCTTGCTTGCGGAGATGTCGTTCATGACTCCTTCATGAAACGACAGATTTGGCGGTTCATACCCATCAGGCACGATGAAATCTTGGGGTATCGGGGCAGGCTGCGCGCGCGACAGCTCGCCTCTGACCACATCGAGCGTAATCCAGCCATCAGGTGGAGGGTCTTCCTTGAAATTTGCCCAGTCGGAGGCTTTCGCAATAAGGCGATTTATGCCGTCCGTCGGGTACCCCATCGAACTGAGCTGTGCCTTCACAGCACTCCCTAGTCGGAGAAAACCATGCTCACTGTGCCGGACCTCCAGCGTGCGAAGGAAAATCCGAGCAGCGTCGGTAGACCCTAACTGCTGCGCCAGTTGAGTCTGAACTGAACTCGGGGCACGCTCGAAGTCAAGATGCATTCCGTCGAGACTGCTTTCAATGTCCCGGTCCGGCGTACGGTTCGTAACCAGTGCCACCGTTCCCTGTCGCTCTGCAGGGATGGCCGATAGTGCCTTTGCCCACTTCTGAATGAATGACTTAGGGGTCTTGGCAGCGGAGTCGGGGTTGAGCAACCAATCCCAGGTGAGAAGACATCCGTTGGCGGCTTCGGGCGGGGTGTACTTGACCTGCAGATAGTCGAAGCGTCCATCGGCTCTCTCAGCAACAATGTCGTCCAGCCCCTGAGGGCCGATGGCCTTGTCGTCGCACTCGAAACGGACACGCGTTAGCATCGAGGGCGAGCTCAACCAGTCCGCCAGCACCTGGACGCCATAAAGCGACTGAAATCGGTAACCCGCAAAGGTGGTGGCTGAGCCCTTAACTCGTTCGTTTCTCATAATATTTGAGATGTGTGCCTTCTTTATTATTTGAATTGCCCCGAGTTTAGTGGACACCCTCTGAGCTCAGTCGCATAGCCTTATTGCACACGCACCAACTTTATGTAAAGGCTAAATATCGTTTATCTAACACACTTGATACCGACGGCAAAATATAGGTAGTAACCCGCTCCGCACCTCGGAATTGAGCGCTATCAACTGGAAGTGATGGCTAACCGACGAATTGTCGCCCAAGCCTGGCCTGAGTAGCAAGGTCCGCTGTGCTCGACGAGCCGGAATTACCCCTGCGGCAGGTTTCGGAGCCAAGCAGCCAGCTGAAGGACTGCTTATCGGTAGTGCTCAAATTCCGCTCCTGGCCGTTAGCAGCCATGCTATCACATTGTCATTACAATAATTTTAGCCAAGCCCATTGGCCGATTGAGCATACCATCGACCACCCAGACCATCCCCCTTTGACACCCCGCCCACCCGCCCTGAAAATCTTCCCCGTCGCGCTCAATCGCGCGACCGGGTGTAGAGCCCCGATCAACGTGCAGGACAGCTGCCCACGCGGCTGTCTTTGCCTCGGATGTGCACCGCAGTCGCGTCCAGTTCAATGGCGGGCCATGGTGGGGAGACCTTCGGGTCTGCCGGTGAGGCAAAGTAGCACGTTGCCGGTTCTCTACCCCTGCCATGCGCCCGCCGCCCTCAATTCCACCGAGGGCCGGGTTGTTTTCCAGCCAGGAGAACCGCCATGAACAGGATCCACAATGCCGTTACCCGCTTTACTCCCTTAATCTCTTCATCGTTTCTTGCCGTCGGGGTCATGCCATGAACCCCGCCCCGACAATCGACACCGAGCTGGTGTTACTGCGCCAACTGACACGCTCGCGCCCCACAGAGACCGAACTGGCCAGCATCGATCAGCACTTGAACGCGCTCAGCGATTTGGTCGAGCGCCTGCGCATCGGTACCGCGCGCGCGGTATTCACGCTGGCGACACTGGACGATGCAATGGAGGGTTTGCTCGATCTGTTGCAGAGATCCGACGAGCAACCACTGCCCGCCCACCAGCTGTCCGGCCTGCTGGCGCCGCTGCACCAGCAAGTGCAATACGCCAACAGCGCAGCCAGTCATTTGTTATATGAATTGCTCGACAACACCAGCCCAGGCCCGGTCGCGTTAGCCCTGCTAATGATTCCGGACGGGAACGGCGGGAACGCGGGAAATTCGTCGGCCAGTGCTTGAGGCTCGAACCCGCAAGCGCTTCGCGCATGCGGGTTGGCGAACATGGTGGCTCGTGACGGTGACGCGAGCCGGTGTTCCCGGTTGGGGTCGGGCGAGGGGGAATAAACGGGAGACTCGAAGACCGTGCTTTTTATCCGGGTAAGCACCCGCTAACACGTGGGAGACATGCGCTCCATCGTTACCGCGCTCTCTATACAATGGTGGCAAATATGCTACCATTACCCTATGAGAGTCGTCCTCGATACCAATATTTTCATCGGTGCCTGCCTCGGTCTTGGAGCCGCGAATCAGGTGGTGGCCGCATGCTTGCGCGGGCAGCTTACGCCGCTGATGGGTACTACACTATTTAATGAGTACGACGATGTTGTGCATCGCGCAGCTTTATTTGCGCGCAGCCGTCTGAACGCGGAGGAACGCGAGGCTTTGTTGGACGTTTTCATGTCCAAGTGCGAATGGGTGCGCATTTACTACGCTTGGCGCCCTAACCTTCGCGATGAAGGCGATAATCATCTGGTTGAACTGGCGGTTGCTGGCGCGGCCCAGGCGATTGTGACCCGCAATCTGCGCGATATGGCACAGATGGAGTTAAATTTTCCCCGCCTACGGGTTTGTCCGCCCGAGGTACTGTTACAGGAGTTAACACGATGACTGCATTGACAGTTCGCCTGGCTGATGAAAAATACCGGCGCTTGAAGGCGCTGGCGCACGCGCGCGGCACCAGTGTTAACCACCTGGTCGACGAAATGGCGACGCTGATGCTGGCCGAGTTCGACGCGGAGACCCGCTTTCAAGCGCGCGCCGCGCGCGGGCAAGGTCAAATTGAAACCGGATTGGCATTGCTGGAAAAAGCCATGGGGCCGGACGCGCGCTCAATTTAATGGAACCACCCAGACCGCCCTCCTTTGACACCCTGCCCACCACCCCCTGAAAATCGCCCCCGCCGCCCTCAATTCCACCGAGGGCCAGGTTGTTTTCCAGCCAGGAGAACCGCCATGAACAGGATCGTCAATGCCGCGTGGATTACGTCTATGTGCGGGTCCGCTACTCAATGTAGCACCGTGTAAGGCTGACTAAGAACGCTCCGGCCAGTGCGATACCAAATAACCCTTCAAGCACAGCAAATCCTCGCATCCAGTGTAGGGGCAGCTCCAGCGCTAGAAAGACTAGATCACTATCGGGCCGTCCTGAGAAGGCAAGGTCACCGACCCTGCCGATTCAGCACGCGTACCAAGTCAACAAGCCGAAGGCGTCTGCCGCATCTAGCCTGACATCTCCGGCCAGCAGAACACGTTGGCCCTCTTCCGGCAACAGGTTGTCGAAATACCATTGCACGGGGCGCTGACTTGCACCGTCCAGCAGGGATTCTGCCGTCAGTGGCAGATGCTGACTGAGTGCAAAGCTCTGGGGGGTGTCCAGCCAGTCTGCAGAGTATTGAAAACTCCAGAGGCCATTTACCTCCTGCAAGGTGCCAACCTCGGTCTGATTGATCGAGGCGCGCAAAGACCGGGCGTTCATGACTGGCCCTGACTACGCGCGGGATCGTTCAAATAAGTTGCCACGCTCTCGGGAACATCCACCATGACCCGGATGCCCAGACCTTCCAGTACTTGGAAGAGCTTGCCCCATTGTACGGACAAGACAAAAACCCAACACCAGCCAAGTCCGGCCAGCCAGCCCTTCCAATTCTTACCCCACTTTTCAGAATGTCCTGACTGCCCTGCTTTATTGTCTTTCAGCCGCTCTCTGGGTATGGTTTGGTTTGCGGCGCAAGGTCGCAAAGGCGCGGGCTCAAGGTGATCGAAACACCCAGAGCCCGCTAACCAAACCAACTCAAACAGGAGTTTGTATGGCTAAGATCGAGTGTAATCCCTTCTTCAGCAGTGCTTCAAATCAGTCGCCACGCAATGAACAGCTGTTTTATCTGATTTCGCAGCTGTGCGCGCCACGTTCGCGTCATCCGCAGCCTGACGTGTGTCGTTTAGTCGTCGATAGTCGCCTACAGTGGGCGGTGGCGCCGATTGACGGCGAATCGTCATGGCTATACCTGCCGCAGGTGGCGCAGGCGCGTCAGTTGGCCGGTTGTCTGGTATTGAGCGCGGCTTAAGTCATCCATCGGAGGCGGGGACCGCGCGGTCCCCGGTTCGGGCATCGGGTCCTTTAACCAACCCGGTTTTTAGCGGGTGCGCCCAATCCAATCGACCATTCGACGCGGCCAGTGCCGCGGCGCTATCCCAGTCGTAGGCGACCGATAGCAATTCGGCCGACCAACCGGAGAGGCTGCGCTCCACAATTGCGTAGCGCGCATGCGGGCTGCCGGTTTCCATCCGGTGGGGATACGGATGGGCGTCTTCATAGGCTTGAAGCCCGACACTGCCCGGATTGACGATTAAACGCCCATCATTAAGTCGCGACACCCTAGGCAAATGCGTATGGCCACATAGCACCAGAGCGGTTTGGCTGGCGCCGATGCGCTCTGCGACTTCGGCTTCTTGCGCCGGTCGACATCCCTCGGTGGTCACCACCTCAAGCAAATAAGTCAGATCGCTATCCGGCGCGCCATGCACCAGAAGGACATCGTCAAACAGTAATAAGGTGTCGGGCAAACTGGCGATCCAGTCGCGCTGGTCGGGACGCAACACTGAGTGGGCCATGCGGTCGGACAAGCCCATGTCCGCCGCGCGCTGAGTCAGGACTTGTCTTTCGTGGTTGCCGCGAATGGTTGGCAAGCCCAGGGGCATCAGGCGATCCGCGGTTTCACGCGGCTGCAGTGGGCCGGATAGAATATCGCCAAGATTGACGATCAGATCGACGCCGCGTGGCTCAATGTCGGCCAGCACCGCATCGAGCGCGCCAAGGTTGCCGTGGATATCGGAAATCGCTGCAATTTTCATCGCCTGATCTTACTTCAATGCAGCAGCAGAACAAATCCCTCCTCGTCTGCCGGCGGCACAAAATAAGACGTGATCAAGTCGTACTCCGTGTCGCTAACTTCATAAGGATGGGTTCCACTCTGATTTCTGGCGTGCAAACGGGCTTTGCACAGCTCATCGGACACCTCAAGGTAATGCAGCTGGTGCGCCGCGCCGCACGCCTCGAAGATCGCCTTGGCCCATTGCCGGCTGGCGGGCGTGTTCGCCGGAAAATCCAGCACCACCGATAATCCCGCGCGCAACAAATCCTGAATGTGCTGGTCGAGCACACTTCTTAATAAGCCGGTACAGCGCACATAATCCGCCAACGTCAGGATCGCTCCGGGATAGAGCTTGGCCAACCAGGCATCTTCACTGATCAACACGGTTTTAGCGCGCCGCGCCAACTGCTGCGCCAGGGTTGATTTACCCGACCCTATCTTGCCACAGACCAGATGCAGCACTGGGGCGGGGTTGAGTAGGTCGGTGCCATAAGAATTATCAACCGCACAGCGCCAGGCACCGGCAGCATCGCGCCGAAAGACGTAGGTCGCCAAGCGTTCTTCCGACCAAGGCGCTCCCGATTCCAGCTTGGCATTCAGCAGGGTTCGAGCAACCACCAGGGCGGTGTCGTCGCTAGCGAAAACCTGCATGTCGCCCTGAGTCACCTCAAGGCTGTGATTGAAGTATTTCGCAATCGCGTCAAAGGCCGATCGAATCTGAGATGCCCCTTTGACGTTCAACCCCGGCCGCACCACCAGCGTGGCATCTTCGGTATAAAACCGCATTAAATCATCGAAATCCTCACGAGTGATGGCGAGGTCAGCGGCGGCGATAACTTGCTCGAGTTCGTGTTGCGACATGGTTGGCTCCTCAACTGCGATCAAGAAACCCAGCAGGCGGAAACAAAAAACCCGCCGGTTGGGGCGGGTTGTTTAGACATGCGCTAACCCACCATTCAGGGAATGGTGGTAATCATCAGTGCGCGGTGGGTGTCATGGCGTTTCATGTTCTTATCATGCACAGTTTAGTTTTCGTATGTCAAGAGCAGCCCTATCGGGTTACTGACAACCCGATAGGAGCGCCTCACCGGTTCACGCCAAATCAAAACGGTCCAGGTTCATCACCTTGTTCCAGGCGGCGACAAAGTCACGCACAAACCTGGGCTCGGCGTCGCCGCTGGCATAGACTTCGGCCAGGGCGCGCAGCTGAGAGTTTGAACCGAACACCAGATCCACCACACTCCCGGTCCACTTAAGGTCCCCCGTCACCCGATCACGCCCCTCCAATACACCGTCCTCAGCGGCGGATTTTTGCCACTGGGTGCTCATGTCGAGCAGATTGACGAAGAAGTCATTGCTCAGGGTCTCGGGGCGTTTAGTGAATACACCATGCGCACCATGATCGAAGTTGGCGTTCAGGGCGCGCAGGCCACCGATCAGCACCGTCATTTCAGGCGCGGTCAGGGTCAGCAATTGCGCCCGATCCACCAGCAGCTCAGCCGCTGAGCCCTCCAGCCCTTGACGGACATAATTGCGGAAGCCATCGGCAACCGGCTCCAGCACAGCCATTGAATACACATCGGTTTGCGCCTGCGACGCATCCATCCGTCCCGGTGCGAACGCAACCGTCACCTCGTGGCCCGCCTGCTTGGCCGCGGCCTCAATCGCGGCGCCGCCGCCCAGTACGATCAAATCCGCCAGCGAAATCTTCTTGCCGCCGGATTGCGCGCGGTTGAACGCCTGCTGAATGGTTTCCAACTGCGCCAAAATCGGTGCCAGCTCCGTCGGCTGGTTAACCTCCCAACCGTTTTGCGGCGCCAGGTTAAGGCGCGCGCCGTTGGCGCCGCCACGCTTGTCACTGCCACGAAAAGTCGAGGCCGAGGCCCAGGCAGTCGAAACCAGTTGCGCGATCGACAGGCCAGACGCCAAAACCTTGGCCTTCAGGGCGGCAATATCCTGTTGGTCGACCAGCGGGTGATCCACGGCGGGAATCGGGTCTTGCCAGATCAACTGTTCCGCGGGAACCTCGGCGCCAAGATAGCGCGCACGCGGCCCCATGTCGCGGTGCGTCAGTTTGAACCACGCGCGGGCGAAGGCATCCGCGAACTGATCCGGGTTCTCGAGAAAGCGCCGGGCAATCTTTTCGTAGGCCGGATCGAAGCGCAAGGCCAAATCGGTGGTCAGCATCGCCGGGGCGTGATGTTTAGACGAGTCATGCGCGTCCGGTACGGTGGTGGCGCCCATGTGATGCATCGGTTTCCACTGATGCGCGCCGGCCGGGCTCTTGGTCAGCTCCCATTCGTAGCCGAACAGGTTCCAGAGGAAGTTATTGCTCCATTGGGTCGGGGTCGTGGTCCAGGTGACTTCCAGACCGCTGCCAATGGTGTCGCCCCCATTGCCGGCGCCAAAGCTGTTGTGCCAACCCAGGCCCTGTTGTTCAATCCCCGCGGCTTCCGGCTCTCGCCCCACATGTTGAGTATCGCCGGCGCCATGGGTTTTACCAAAGGTGTGGCCGCCGGCAATCAGCGCCACGGTCTCTTCGTCGTTCATCGCCATGCGCGCGAAAGTCTCGCGGATGTCGCGCGCGGCGGCCAGCGGGTCCGGATTACCATTAGGGCCTTCCGGGTTAACGTAAATCAGGCCCATCTGCACCGCGGCCAGCGGGTTTTCAAGATCGCGCTCGCCAGAATAGCGTTGATCAGCCAGCCAGGTTTTCTCCACACCCCAGTAGATATCCTCTTCCGGTTCCCAGATATCCTCGCGTCCACCGGCGAAACCGAAAGTCTTGAAGCCCATGGTTTCCAGCGCGACATTGCCGGTGAGAATCATCAGGTCGGCCCAGGAGATCTTGCGCCCATATTTTTGCTTGATCGGCCAGATCAGGCGACGCGCCTTGTCGAGGTTCACGTTGTCCGGCCAGCTATTGAGTGGCGCAAAGCGCTGGTTGCCGGTTCCCGCGCCGCCGCGACCATCGCTGATGCGATAGGTGCCGGCGCTGTGCCAGGCCATGCGAATGAACAACGGTCCATAGTGACCAAAGTCCGCGGGCCACCAGGGCTGCGAGTTGACCATCAGCGCGGCGAGATCCCGCTTCACCGCCGCCAGATCCAGACTCTTGAATTCTTGCGCGTAATTAAACTCCGCCCCCATCGGGTCGGACTTGGATGAATGTTGATGCAAAATGCTCAGCTTGAGTTGATTCGGCCACCAGTCAGCGTTGCCAGGGGCTCCCGCCACTACGTGCTTGCGAGCATCGCCCGCGAACGGGCACTTGGATTCATTAGTCATGGCTCTACACCTTTATGTTGTGGTTACCAACGAGTGAATCCAGTGTGGTCCACAGGCATAGATCAATCAAATTACATTTACTAATCAGATCTATAGTGGCAACTCCATTCATTCATTAAAACTATCACAAAAATCAAAACATGCGCCACAGTGGCACCATAAAAACAACTGCGAATGGATCTTTAATCAGACCACAGTCTGCCGTAGTCTTTGCAGTGAGTTAACACTATCGGGTTACACAATGTCCTCACCCATTGAACTGCGGCCGGTCAGCGCCACCGACCACGATGCCTGGATGCCGCTTTGGCAGGGCTACCAGCGTTTCTACCAAACCCAGATTGACCAGGACACCAGCGCCCTCGCCTGGCAACGCTTTCTCGATGAGCAAGAGCCCATGCATGCAACGCTGGCCTGGCAAGACGGACGCGCGCTGGGACTGGTGCACTTCATCGAGCATCGCTCCTGCTGGACCGCGGGCGACTATATCTACCTGCAAGACCTGTACGTCGCCGAAGATCTACGCGCCAGTGGGATTGGCCGACGCCTGATTGAGCACGTGTATCACTATGCGCAACAAACCGGCGCCGCGCGTGTGCACTGGCTGACCCATGAAACCAACACCGCCGCCATGCAACTGTACGACCGCATTGCCGAGCGTTCCGGCTTCTTGCAGTATCGCAAAATCATTCCAGCGGGAGCCCTCTGATGAGTCAAACATCGTCTCTAGACTGGAAGCCGGCGAACAAACCGCAGCGCACCGAACTGACCGGGCGCTTCATCCGCCTGGCGCCATTGGATGCGAGCCACCACGGTGACGACCTGTGGCGCGCGCTACAGGGTCCGGAGTCCGACCCGCGGCTATGGGATTATCTGTCGGTCGGTCCGTTTACCGAACGCGCAGTGTTCGACGCCTGGCTGGCCAACTGCGCGCTCAGCGCCGATCCCTTGTTTTTTACGGTTATCGACGCCAAAAGCAGCACGGCGCTGGGTGTATTGAGCTTGATGCGCATCGCCCCGAACGATGGTTGCATCGAAATCGGCTATGTGACCTTCGGCCATGGCATGCAGCGTTCACCCGCCTCCACCGAGGCGGTCTATTTGCTGGCGCGCCTGGCGTTTGACCTCGGCTACCGCCGTCTGGAATGGAAGTGCAATGCGCAGAACCAGCGCTCAAAGCGCGCGGCAGAGCGCCTCGGCTTTGTCTACGAAGGGATGTTCCGCCAGCATATGGTGGTCAAGGGACAGAATCGAGATACCTGCTGGTTCTCGATCATTAACAGTGAATGGCCAAGCTGCCGGCAGGCGCTCGAACAGTGGCTGGCCGAGGATAATTTCGATCTCGCCGGCCAGCAAAAAACGCCATTGGCCGCTTTGCGCCCAAACGTGTAGGTTGGGGTGAGCAGCGCGAACCCCAACGTCCGAAAACTTGAGCATTACGCTAGGTAATGAAGAGCGTTCAGCCGAACCCCAACACAACCAGCCTTCGTCAGAAATCTCGTTGGGGTTCACCGTTGGTTCACCACCAACCTACCCGGTCACTATTTCATCCATTAGCGGGTGTACCACCCCACCGGCCCGGGATTCAAATTGATATTCACCTGCTTGACCTGCTGGTATTCCAGCAGGCCATTCACCCCCAGATCGCGACCATAGCCGCTCATCTTATAGCCGCCCCACGGCGCCTCATTGAAGGTCGGGTTGTAGCAATTGATCCAGGTTATACCGGCGCGAATCTCCTTCATCACGCGCAAGGCCCTGGCGCCATCGGTGGTAAACACCCCACCCGCCAGACCATAAGGAGTATCGTTGGCCATCTCCACCGCCTCGGCTTCGGTCTTGAAGGTCTGGATCGCCACCACCGGCCCGAACACCTCTTCGCGCACGATATCCATTTCGCGGCGGCAATCGTCGAAAATGGTTGGTCGCACAAAGAAACCCTGGGCGCACGCGCCCTCGGTATAGCGTTCGCCGCCGCACACCAGCCGGGCGCCCTGTTCGCGCGCGCGCGCAATATGGCCGAGCACCTTATTCAATTGCGCCTCTGACACGATCGCGCCCATATCCGGGTCGAGCATACCGTCGCTGATCGTCATGGCATTGGCCCGTTGCGCCAGCCGCGCGACAAATTGATCCTTGATACTGTCCTCGATCAGAATTCTTGACCCGGCGGAACACACTTCGCCCTGGTTGAAAAACACCCCGATCATGGCCCACTCCACCGCGCCGTCCAGATCCGCGTCGGCGAAAATCACGTTGGGCGATTTGCCGCCCAGCTCGAGCCCGACTTTTTTCAAGTTCCCCACCGCCGCGCTGGCGATCGTCTGGCCGGTGCGCGTGCTGCCGGTAAAGGTAATCATATCGACGTCATGGCTCAACGCCAGCTCGTGCCCGGCTTCGGGGCCGCTACCCAACACCAGATTGGCGCTGCCGGCCGGCAGTCCGATACGGTCGAAAATCTCAAATAGCGCCACAGCGGACAACGGCGTGACTTCGCTCGGCTTGAATACCACACAGTTGCCAGCGGCCAAGGACGGCGCCAACTTCCAGGCGGCCATCAATAATGGAAAGTTCCAGGGCGTGATCAACGCGCACACCCCCACCGGCTCATGCAGGCAATAGGAGTGCATCGCGCCAAAACCATCGCTGACCTCATAAACCCCACCCTGCGGCTTGGTAATCAGCCCGGCATAGTAGCGAAAACACGCGGCCGCATCGTCCACATCGCAGCGCGCCTCGCGCAACGGCTTTCCATTGTCGCGCGACTCCAGCATCGCCAATTCATCGGCCTGAAGCGCAATCGCGTCGGCAATCCGGTACAAATATTCGGCCCGTTTCGGACCCGACATCCGGCGCCATTCGCCTTTACCGTAAAACGCCTGTTTGGCCGCCGAAATGGCCAACCGGGTATCATCGGCATGGCTGTCGGTCACCACGCCAATGACTTCTCCATTAGCCGGATTGATAATCTGGCGCGTATCCCCGCGCGCCGATGCTAGCCAATGACCGTCGATATAATTTTTCTTGATGTCCATCGCTGACTCCTGAGGTTGCGCAGTGGTGATGGCGGTCGTCGCCAATAACACCTTAGACAATATAGACCTTGCGTAGCGTCTGGCTAACCGACCAGGTGGTCGCCGCGCCCGCTTGAAAATGCCCAACGCTGCCGGCGCGCAAATGCAAAGGGGCCGCGCCGTCGGTGAAACTCACCGTGGCCGCGCCGCTGAGCACGATAAAAAACTCGTCCGCCTCGATATCCGTACTGACACTAGGCGAGATCTCCCACACCCCTATCGTGCAAGCGCCGAGCTGGCCCAGTACTGCGCTGCCCACCCGTGGCGCGCCCGCGACGGTTTGTTGCGCCGGCAGATCCTGATAAGTTAGTTGCATCGACGCCGCATCGCGGCAGTGATTCGCCAACAGCACGTCAGATTCGATCATGAGTCAAACCCCAGCCCAAGCGTATCCATGGCGCGCAACAACAGATTGCGTCGCCCGAGATTGTGGTCGGCGCGATTCAATGACCAGCGCGCCGCTTGCACCGCGACATAGGTCAAGGGCTCGGGCGGGAACGGCAGCGGCAGCGCCTTGACCATGCGCAAGCGCGTGCGCTCGGTATCCAGCCCTTCAATCTTGTCGAGCAGCACATTGGCCGCGAATCGGGTCGCGCCCACCCCGAGCCCGGTAAATCCCGCCGCCGAGGCGACCCGACCGCCATAGCTCAGGGTATAAAAGGCGCAAAAGCGCGTCGAGGTGTCGATCGCCCCACCCCAGCGGTGGCTGAAACGCACCCCTTCCAACTGAGGAAAGGTGGTCAAAAAGTGGCTAGCCAACCGCTCGAAGGATGCCGGTCGGTCATCATGCCGATCGGCGACCTTGCCACCGAAGCGATAGACCGCGTCATAGCCGCCAAACAAAATCCGCTGGTCGCGCGTAATCCGGTAGTAATGAAATTGATTCCCCATGTCGGCAATACCCTGGCGATGCCGCCAGCCAACAGACGCCAACTGCTCGGGCGTCAGCGGCTCGGTCATCAACACATAGTCGTAGACCGGAACCGTGTGCCAGCGGTAACGCTTGAGCACGGACGGGAACACATTGGTCGCCAAAATCACCCGTTTCGCCATCACTTCGCCCATCGCGGTGCGCACTTGCATCGGTCCCTCACCGCCGCGCGCGCGCGATTTCAATCCGGTCACCGCCGACTGTTCAAAGATCCGCACCCCCAGTTCGACCGCTACCCGCGCCAGTTCCACCACCAGTTTTCCGGGGTGGAGCATGGCGGTTGAGTCGCGCTCCCATTGACCAGACAAAAAGGTCGGCGAGGCCACCTCGGCGCGGACTTGCTCCAGTGACAAATAGCCCGCGCCACGCAATTGTTCATCCTGATAGGGCTCCACCGCCACCACCAGCACTCCGCTACGCTCGAAATCACAGTCGATGCCGTAGCGCTTGATTGTGGCTTCGATCTCGGCCAGGTTTTGCATGCCCAAGGCTTCGAGTTGCGCATACTCCTCGGGCCAGCGCTTCAGACCATTCTCGGCGCCATGGGTAATACTGGCCTCACAGAACCCCCCATTGCGGCTAGACGCCGCCCAACCCACGCGCCGCCCCTCCAGCAGCATGACACTGCGCTCGGGATCACGTTCCTTGGCGAGAATCGCGCTCCAAAGCCCCAGATAGCCCGCGCCGACAATCACCAGGTCAGCGCTCTCAGTTCCCTGAAACGTGGAATACGCAGGCCGCGCGGCCACATCGTCGATCCAGAACGGGCGGTTGACGCTGCCGGCAAGCGCGGCCTGGATGACGACCTTTTGAGGTACCTGGCGCTCAAATACGGTTTGCATCATATGCAGATAGACTCTTATGTTGAAATCAGGCGATTGCCCTAGCTTGGCGCAGCTGATATGTGAGATAAATCATTTATTACTTACGTTCAGATTTCAATTTACTCAACCAATGAGCAAAAAATACGCCTTAAGCCAGGTCAGCGACTTCGAGATCAAACTGCTACGTCTATTTAAGACCGTCGTCGAGTGCGGCAGCTTTTCCGCGGCGGAAAGCGTTTTGGGTATTAGTCGCTCGGCCATCAGCCTGCACATGGGGGACTTGGAAAAACGTCTGGGAATCTGCTTGTGTCAGCGCGGCCGCGCTGGCTTTGCCCTGACCGACGAAGGGCGGGAAGTGCTGCACGCCAGCCAGACCATGCTGGCGGCGATCGAAGAGTTCCGCGATGAAGTCAACCAATTGCACCATCAACTGCGCGGCGAACTGAATATCGGAATTATCAACAATCTGGTCACCCAGTCGCACATGCACTTGACCCAAGCGTTGAAATCACTGAGCGCCAAGGGACCCGGCGTGCGCATCAACATCTCGATGACCACGCCGAGCGAGATCGAACTGGGGGTACAGGACGGGCACCTGCACGTCGGTGTGGTGCCCTTGATCAGTCCGCTCTCCGGACTGGACTATATCCAGTTGTATGAAGAGCATTCATTGCTGTATTGCAGTAGCGAACATCCGTTATTCCAGCGGGCCGATGCCAAGATCAGCGAAACCGAATTGCGCCAGGCCGAGGCCATCGCCCCCAATTATCGCCTGACCAGCGACGCCATGGAACGGCATCATGCATTGAACTGCACCGCCACCGCGTCCGACCGCGAAGGCATCGCTTTCCTGATTCTGACCGGAAGCTTCATTGGCTTTCTACCCGATCACTTCGCCGCGAGTTGGGTGCGGCAAGGGCTGCTGCGGCCGCTGCATCCCGGGCGTCTTTTCTACGATATCCCGCTCAATGTGGTACTACGCAAAGGCAGAAGACCCAACCTGGTTCTGGAGTATTTTCTCAAGGCGCTAGCCAGCAGCCAGGGTCATACGCCTCAAAGGGTATAGGTGCGCAAGGTGGCGATTTGCTGACCCGCCAAACTAGCCAAATGCGTAGCGGTATCCGCCGTGTGTTGCGCCGCCGCGCTAGCCTGTTCCGACATCTGCGCGGTGCGCTCGACTTCGCGCGCGATATTGTCGCTCGCGACCCCTTGCTGGCTAATCGCCGCGCTAATCTCGCTCACCAATGAACCGGCGCTGGCCGAGGCGGCGCCAATTTGTTTGATCGCATGATCAGCCTGGTCGGCACGCTCGACGCCACTGGTCACCAGGTGCTCGGCGGACTGCATTTGTACTGTGGTCTGTTGCGCGCGCGCGATCATGGTGGCAATCGTTTGGGAAATTTCTTGCGTCGAGCGCGCGGTGCGCTCCGCCAGTTTGCGCACTTCATCGGCGACCACGGCAAACCCCCGCCCCTGCTCGCCAGCGCGCGCCGCTTCAATGGCGGCGTTCAGCGCCAATAAATTGGTCTGGTCGGCGATATCACGAATCACCATCACCACCGTACTGACCTTGCCACTATCGTCTTCCAGCGCGCGAATACTACTGGCCGCGGTTTGCACCATGCTGGAGATCTCACGAATGTCGGTGATGGTCTGCCCGACAATCGCTGAACTTTGGCCAACCAGATGGCCCGAGTTGCTCGACAGCTCATGGGCTTCGCGCGCGCGACTGGCGACATGGTTGATACTCACCGTCATCTGCTCAACCGTGGCCGCCATGCTCGCCGAGGCCTGGCTTTGCGCCGAGGACGCGCTGGACACTTGACCGGCGGTCTCGGACATTTGCTGCGACGCCAGCGCCACCTGTTGCGCGCCCTCCAAGATACTTTGCAGATTGCCCTGCAAAACACTCAACAGTTGATTGAAAGCATGCGCGGTCTGGCCGATTTCATCCGGATGCAAGATCGTGGCGCGCTGGGTGAAGTCCAGCGATTGACTGACGTTCAGCAGCGTGCCTTGAATGCCGTTCAATCCGGTGCGGATAATGCGGAATAATTGAGCGCCCAATAAACCCGAAGCAATAAACGCCAGAGCCATCAGCACCAGCGCCATTTGCATCGACCACTCATAGCTATCCTGATTTTGCGCATTCAGCGCGCGTACTTGCTGAAAATTGTAGGCCACATGTTCATTAAACCGCTGCCCCAATGCCGTGCTCATGGCGCGCGCATCCACCACCAACGCGCGAAACGCGCCATCGCGATCGGTGAGACTCTGGCGGATCACCCGGTCGCGCACCGCCCGGTAATTGCTTAAGGCGACCTGGTCGGCGGCCAGCATCTGCCGGTCGGTATCGTCGGTCACATCATGCGCGCCATAGTCTGCCAGAAAGTCATCCAGCTTTTTATCGTTTTGCGCGATCGCCAGTTGCGCCGCCTGGCGAATCGCGAGATCCGGCGCCACCAGGAATTTCAAGGTCGCCAGCCGCATTTCCGCGGTACTGTGCTGCGCCTCGGTAATCGCCGCGATACTCGCTGTGGTATTCATGGCGACAAAACGAAAGCGCAGTTGCGCCTGATGCAATTGCCAGAGGCCGTAGCCGCCGACGCAGAGCATGGCCAACAGACCGACCGATAAGGTCAGAGTAAGGCGTTTAGTAATTTGCATATTGATCTCAAAGGAAAAATGCGATTGATGTGCGAGAGCTTGATGCGCTGCTTTCGCAACATCCATGCCAGAGAGATCAATAAAGCAATATTATGATTTTGTTTACTATTTTAAATATCTGGCGCAATACCGTTCGGTTAAGCGTGCGCGCGCGCAGCGCCAATACGCGGTTTCCCGTATAACATCACGACACGTTCGCGCCGTAGCTTAATCGTCATCTGGCTCACCTATGCTGATTTTTTCCCACCGGTGACTGATATGAAGTTGATCCAAGGTTCATGGCTAGCGGCACCCCTGGCACTGTTGGCTTTAGCCCATCCGGCCGCGGCCGACACCACCACGCCCCAAGCGCTCAAAGCCGCGCGCGTGCTGCTGATCAGCGTGGACGGCATGCATCAGCAGGACTTGGCGTATTGCCTGGCTCACGCCAGTTGCCCAAATATTGCCGCGCTAGCCCAAACCGGCGTCAACTATAGCGCGGCCAGTACCCCGGGACTGTCGGACTCATTTCCGGGCTTGGCGGCCCTATTCACCGGTGGGTCGCCCAAGAGCGCGGGCTTGTTCTATGACGTGACCTATGACCGCGCCCTGTTTGCGCCGAGTGACGTCACTTGCAGCGGCAAACCCGGCTGGAACGTGGTCTTTGATGAAACCACCGGTATTGATGGCATCAATGGCGGCAAGCTGTCCCACCTTGATGGTGGCGGAAATTTTAATCCGCAAGCCATTCCTCACGCGCTCATCGCTGAACGCTGTGTCGCGGTCTACCCACATAACTACATCAAAACCAACACCGTGTTCGAGGTCATCAAACAGCAGCGCGCGGGCGCTCGGACCGCCTGGACCGACAAGCACGCATGGGCCTACGACTGGCTTAACGGCCCGTCGGGCAAGGGGGTTGACGATTTGGGGCGCACCGAGATCAATTCGATCGATGCCGCCACGAATAGCGATTACTCCGATGTGTATACCCACACCGAAGTGTTCGATAACCTGCACCTTCAAATCATTCTCAACCAAATCAATGGTCAGGACTCGACCGGTCGCGCGCGCGCCAAAGTACCCACACTGTTTGGCACTAACTTCCAGACCTTGAGCGTGGCGCAAAAAGCCAATCATGCCAGCGGGGGGGGCTATAAAGATGCCGCGTTCACGCCAGGCAGCCAAGTCACCGCCGCCATCAGCTATATCGATGGCGCCATTGGGCAAATCGTCACCGAACTTAATGCCAAGAAACTACTGGCTTCGACGCTAGTGATCGTGACCGCAAAACACGGACAGTCGCCGGCCGACCCCGGCATCTTGATCAAACATGGCGACACACTGACCGCGCTATTGCAGAGCCATCATTACCTCGATGCCGACGGAAATTGGGGGCAAGCCAATACCAAAAGCGGTAACTTGAACGATGGCAGCGGGGTGGTTGCCAGCGGTATGGTGCAGACCGACGATGTCGGCCTGATTTGGTTACGCGACCAGAGTCAACTGCCACAAGTCGTCGCCACCCTCGAAGCCAACAAAGGTTGCGGCGCGACCGGCATCTGCGCCGACAGCCCGCAAGCCTACATTCTGTCAGGAGACCAACTGGCGGAGCGCTTTGGCGATCCGGCGCTGGGCCGTACCCCGGATATTATTGTGCAGCCCAATCCCGGGGTCATTTATAGCGACAGTAAGAAAAAAGATGCCGAGCACGGCGGTAATGCCGCGGATGACCGTCACGTGGCGTTGTTGATATCACTGCCGCAACTCAAGCCACAGACCAATGACAGCGAGGTAGAACTGACCCAGGTGGCTCCCACCATGTTGCAAGTCCTGGGGCTGAATCCGATGTTGCTCAATGCGGTTAAAACCGAGGGAACCCAGGCATTGCCCGGGCTTGGCGATTAGTCATTCAGACAGGGAAGTGGGAACGCCGCGAGTTTCGCATATGCGAAATTCGCGGCGTTTTTGCGCGTAAGTCCGCGAGGGCTCATCACACGCTCTAAACCTATTGTTTAGCAACAGATACCGTCAGCTAAACTAACGTCATAATTTAATCGCATAAAACACAAAGCAAGATTTGCCGCTACCCCAAGGAATCGGGAATAATGCGCTATGCCGATATTTAAAAGTATTAAATTTCAATTCCTGACACTGGGCGCCAGCGTGCTGATCGCGGCGATCGGCATGCGCCTGTCAGTCGGGATTCCTTTTGTGCGCGATCAGGTGGCGCAACTGGTGGTGGAGCAGCAACGCTCAATAGCCAGCCACGTTGCACGCGAGATTGACCTCAGTATCCGCACGCGCCAAAACGTCATTAACGACATGGCGACGGATTTGCCTCTGAAGTTGCTGAATCAGCCCAATAAACTGTCACAGTGGTTTAGCGAACGCCACCGCGCCAATCCCCTATTCTCGGGATTACTGCTGGTCAGCGCCGACGGTCATTCTTTGCTGAGCGAGTATCCACTGTTAACCCCACCCAAAGTCGTCAACTTTGGAACCGCCGACTGGTTTCGTCAGGCCATTGCGCAAAAACACGCGGTACTTGGCAAACCCATGCGTTTGCGCGCGGCCGGACCACCGCTGATCGCCATGGCCACACCGATTTACGATCATCAGGGCCGCTTGCGCGCCGTGCTCACCGGCCTGGCGCTGCTCGATGCGCCGGGCTTTCTCGATAGCATGCAAACATTCCATCTGGGACAAAATGGCGGCTTTCTGCTGATATCGCCGCACGACCGCATGCTGCTTGCCGCCAGCGATCCGAAGCTGATTCTCACCGCCATGCCACGGGCCAAGCCTGATTCACTACAAGAACGCGCAATCAATGGCTTTCGCGGCAGCGGCATCACCGTTGATAACAAGGGGGTGGAGCAAATTGCCACCCTGGTGTCCGTACCCAGCACCGGCTGGTACTTGGAGGCCACCATGCCAACCGCCGAGGCATTACGTCCAGCCGAGGCTTTTGCGCGCTTTTCGCGTAGGAACGGGATGGTCTTGCTGCCCGTGCTGGCGCTGATTTTCTTCTTGTTCCTTTCCTACACCCTGGCGCCGCTGGTCAGCTCCGCGCGGGCAATGCGCGACATGGCCAATGGCCGCGCGCCGCTGGCTCCCTTGCCGGTCAACCGCCAGGACGAAGTTGGCGATCTGCTGCGTGGCTTCAACTATCTGGTCGCCAAACTGCACGAAAAAGAGCGCACGCTGCACGACACGCTAAAAACGCTGGACCAGCTGGCCAGCACCGATAGCTTGACCGGCGCCTGGAATCGACGCTGGTTCAACGAGCTGGCGAGCGGTGAAATCGAACGCACTCGACGCTATGGCCATCCACTGACCATCATGCTGCTGGATCTGGACCTATTCAAAAAAATCAACGATACCCACGGTCACGCGCAAGGCGATCAGGTACTGCTGCATGTCGCTGACTGCATCCGCTGGATTTTGCGCAAATCAGACTCATTGTCGCGCTGGGGTGGGGAAGAATTCATGATTTTGCTGCCGGACACCCATTTAGAGCAGGCCGTGGCGCTGGCGGAAAGAGTCCGGCTCAGCATCGCCACCCAAAACATTCCGGGCGTGGATCCAATCACCGCCAGCATCGGCGTTGCCGCCTATCGCGCGCAAGAAACCCTGGAGCAGTGGGTGGCGCGCGCCGATGTTGCCATGTACCGCGCCAAGAAACAGGGCCGCAATCAGGTCGTGGCCGACAACGACAACAACGACCTGGCCAGCGCAAGCACCGCGGCCACGCTCGATTTCAGCCAACTGGTCTGGACCCAGGACTGTCACAGTGGACATCCGCAGCTCGACGCGCAGCATCAGACCCTATTCGATTACTGCAACCAACTTTTGACCGCCATCCACCACCCCACACCTGATGAGCAAATCAACCTGATCCTGCAACATTTGCTCGACGCTGTGGTGCAGCATTGCCAGGATGAGCAACTGCTAATGCAGAAGATTGCCTATCCCTATACGCAAGAGCATACCGCTCGGCACCATGCGTTGTTGGAACGTGCATTGCAACACATGCGTTCTTTCCAGCAAGGTCAGTTGGCTATCGGCGACTTGGCGCGCTTTCTCGCTAACGACCTAGTGTTCAGTCACGTCGTGAACGAAGACCAGGAGTTTTATGCCTATTTGCATCCCAGCCTCAGCCCCAACAACACTTAGATGCCACGATCAAGCCTAAGAACCCTCTGAACAAGTTATTTACGGAAAATAAGTACTCTCTAGAAACTGATTGTAAAAATCGGAGGCGTAGGTTGGTGGTGAGCCGTAGGCGAACCCCAACGAGATATCTGCCGGATGCTGACAATGTTAGTGGGGTTCGCTACGCTCACCACCAACCTACGAACCCAGACTGACCGTCTTCGCTTTTTAAAATAGTTTTCCATTAGCACTTAACGTGTTCAGAGGGTCCCTAACATCAATGCCGTCAGAAGATCTATAAAGTAATAATATTCTGCTACCTTATTTGCTTTATAGTTGCCCGCAAGAGCTCAGTAAGTTTTCCGCGTATCAAACACAACAAGCATATGGAGCTGATATGCCCATCCGCACACGTCTGATCATCATTACGCTCGCCTGCTTCTTCGGCACCCTGCTGATTGCCGGCTTATCACTTTTTTCCCTGCGCAGCGAACTATATAAAGAGAAACAAACCTTTATCGTCAACCATCTGCAAATGGCCGAAGGGGTACTGAATCACTATGGCGCGCTTGAACGCGGCGGTCAGTTGACCCACGCGCAAGCGGTAGCGCAGGTACGCGACGCACTGGATGCGCTCAAGGTCGGTGACTCTTACTTTTTTGCGCGCGATGCGCAAAATGCTTTTCAGGTCCAGGCTAACAAGGCCAGACTCGGAAAAATCGACGATGGCGGCACCTTGGCGGATGGTCGAACAGTGGTTGAGGCCTATCAGCAAGCATTACAAAACCAGCAGTATGGTCTGGTTGAAACCATGACCGCGCGCCCGGGGAGTAGCGAGAAGTTACCCAAGCTCAATGGCGTATTCCGCTTTGAACAATGGGGCTGGATCGTGGGCACCGGCGTGTATATCGACGACATTTCCACCACCTTCTGGAGCAACGCTTCGCTGCAGCTGTCGGTCGCCGCGCTGGCGCTCTTGCTGATCGGCGCGCTGTCACTGGCGATGTCGCGCCAAATCATCCGGGTGCTCGGTGGCGAACCAGCCTATGCGGTCGCGGCGCTCAATGCGATTGCCGCCGGCGACTTGAGCCATGCAATCGAGGTGCGTGGCACGCCGCACAGCCTGTTGGGGGTGATGAGCAATATGCAGGACAAGTTGCGTTTGATGATCAACCTGATCAGTAATTCCTCGCAGCAACTGGCCAGCACCGCCGCCTCGTTATCGCAGCAGATGCAACGCCTCGATCAAGTTTCAACTAACGCCAGCGAGTCCACCACTTCGGCGGCGGCGGCGATCGAACAGCTATCAGTCAGTATTGACCACGTCACCGATAATGCGCGCGATACCATGAGCAATTCGCAGGCGGTCACCGATCTCACCGCCCAAGGCCGTGGTGTATCGCAAGTGGCGGCCGCCAGCATTCAGTCGATTTCCGGCGAAATGCGCAGCGTCACCCAGCAGGTGTCTGAATTAGCGGAACGCACGCGCAGCATCAACAGCATTACCGCCACGATTCGCGACATTGCCGATCAAACCAATCTGCTAGCGCTCAACGCGGCCATCGAGGCGGCGCGCGCGGGTGAAACCGGGCGTGGCTTTGCCGTGGTGGCCGACGAAGTCCGCAAGCTGGCCGAACGCACCGCTGCGGCCACCAATGAAATCACCAACATCATTGGCGTGGTGGTCAAGGACACCGCCAACGTTTCGGGCTTGATGGCGGAGATCGAACCCAAGGTCAACGCCGGAGTGGATCGCGTCAATCAGGCCTCAGACGTGTTAGGCCAGATTGCCGAACAGGTCGCGGCCAACCGCGAACGCTTCAGCAGCGTGGCCCACGCCATGAGTGAACAGAGCCAGGCCGGCACCAGCATTGCCAGCAGCATTGAGCAGGTGGCCCAAGTGGTGGTCGAAACTCAAGAAACCGTGCAGTTCACGGTGGACGCGGCCAATCAGCTGCAGGGTTTGTCGCAAGAGCTGCAGCAGACGGTGGCACGGTTCAAGCTTTAAGCCGCCACGACGTCCCAGTTCGCGCAGGAGCGGGCCCATGGGCGTTAACCTAGCTCATTGGCATCCCACTTATCCTGTTGATCACGGCGTTTGCGCGGTAGTTCGCGCAGGCGCCGTTTGATTTCTGACCCTTGAAATAGAACGTCAGCTCACGGTCTGGTCGGATTGATGGCACGGACGACAAGGGGTGCAATCAAACCGAACCGCGCGCTCTGGTTGAACTCAATGGCGGTAAACATAATTACCGCTTTCAAACTCGATAGATCCTATCAACATGATTAAAAAAACTATTGTGTTATTTTCCTGCTGGGTGTCGCTGCCCTTGCTGGCGCAAGGCTCAACCATGACCATCGACCATGGTGAATTCAAGCTGCTATACGACTGCGAAAATCGTACCGCCCTGCGCTTCGAATACACCGCAAAACCGGATGTGGGTAATCTTAAGCGCCGAGCGCGTTTCACACGCGACCCGTCAATCCCCGAAACCTGCCAACAGCAATTCAGCCAGGATAGCTATGCCAAAACCAAACCGGGCTGGGACCGTGGACATCTGGTGCCAGCCAACCATATGGATCATCAGAAGGAATACCTGCGCAGCGCTAACTACATGACCAATATCGTTCCGCAACAAAGCAAGTTGAACGGTGGTATCTGGGCGGAAACCGAATTGTTGGTCGAGTGCTATCGCGACCAAGCGCCAGTCAGGGTATACGGGGGAGTGGTTTATTCAGATCCGAACAACGACTATTTTGTGACGAGCCATGGCATAAAAACCCCAGACTACTTTTGGAAAACGCTGATTACGCGCGACCCGTCCACCAAAGAAACCAAGACCATCAGCTGGTACATTCCTCATATTGATCGCCCGGGTCCGCTGGATCGCTACATTGTCAGCATTAGCGAACTCGAGCAAAAAATTGGCGCAGAGCAGGTCGCGATTCAAGAAGATCCCGCGATAAAACAACATAAGCCCGCTAAATCATGGGCCAGACCCAAAGACTGTCAACCAGGGTAAAAAATCATCGCGCCATGGATGATTAGAGTTGATCAAGACGCCCGCAACGCGGGTTCAACCGCGGGCGACCCGCCGTAAGATCTGCGCCATGGCGCGCGCGCATCTTACGGTGGGGTTGCCGATCCGACAGCCAGTCTTAGGCCAAAATCACCGACTGACGCTGGCGCAAATAGCTTTCGATGCGTTGGCCGATTTCCTGGATCGCCGCCGGATTAGCCATTTCGGTGTGCGCGCAATCGATAGGCAGAACCTGGACATGACCACCAAGGTAGGGCCGCCAGACCATGGGCGAGATCGCTTCAGCCCAGTTAACGCCGATTTCCTCGGTTTGAGTCGCTTCGAAGAACAACATTTCACCCGCGACCGGCTGCGGCTTAAACCGCGGCACCAAGTGGCGAAATGCCTCCAGTAGCTGTAAAAACCGCGCGCCCTGCTCCGCCTCGAGACATCCGAGCACATGCCCGCTCTGGCGCGCCGCCGTCAAAAACCGCTCGATCGACAACCCCTCGGCATCCTCCGCGTTCAGGGAAATCGCTAGCGCGCGCGCCAGGCCACGCAATACCTGCTCTGCATCCCATGGAGGCATACGGTCATGTTCTCTCATGGGGTAACTGTCCATCAACGCCAACAGGCCCACTTCGGCACCCTCCTCCTGCAATTGTCGCGCCATCGCATGCGCCACCAAGCCGCCAAACGACCACCCCAGTAGATGATAAGGCCCATGAGTTTGAACCTGGCGCAACGCTTGTAAATACTCGCGCGCCATGGACTCAATGCTGTCAGGCAAGGTATCGGCCGCGATAATCCCCTTGGCTTGAAGACCATAGATAGGCCGATCGGCATCCAGACCATTAATCAGGCCGGCATATGCCCAACTCAGCCCCCCCACCGGATGAATACAAAATAGCGGCGCCAGCGTGCCGCGCGCGCGAATCGGCAACAGAGTATCAAAAGCCGCCGTCGCGGGAGTTTCACCGCTTAAGCGCTCCGCCAACGCCCGCACCGTCGGGGCCTCGAACAGGGAGCGAATCGACAGACTGACACCGAGGGCCAAACCGGCCCGGCTGATCAGCCGCGCGGCGGACAGCGAGTGTCCGCCCAGCATGAAAAAGTCATCGTCGATCCCCACCCGCGCCACCGACAAGACGCTGGCGAACAACTGGCACAACATATGCTCGCGCGGCGAGCGCGGCGCGCTATAGATCTCACGCCGGCGCGACGGATCGGGTAACGCCGCCAGATCAACCTTGCCATTCTTGGTCAGTGGCCAACGCGCCAGCACCGAAATCAGCGCGGGTTGCATATAAGTCGGCAATTGTTGACTTAACGCCGCATGCAGCAGATGGGCCACATCGCTGTCGCCAAGACGCCGATAGGGCGTATTGGCATAGCCCCCCGTCGCGCGGGGCTCCGGCGCCACCGACTCAAGCAGAGCGCTCTGCCAGCGCGGATTGAACAGCAGAGTATAGAGACCATCAGCGCCAAACCCTTGCCAATACATGGAGCTGGCCAGCTCGCGCGCCAGTTCAAACAACGCGTTCGGGTCTTCGCTCGGTATCACCGCGTTGAATAACCCATCGTCGATCCGCCGACGCGCAGCGTCAGGCTGGCGCAATGTTCCCAGCAAGGCGATAAACGGCGCGACCCGGCGATCGGGGATCGCCTCGACGGCGACAGAAGTCTGGGGCTCGGCCTGTAAAATAGCGCGCAGCGCTTGGCGCCAATGGCCGGCGCCATCCCACATCAGCACGCGGGCCGGGCGCGCCAGACACTGCGCGTCACCAACGCGCAGCAGGACATCATAACGAAAGCGGCTGAGCTCATTGTCGTACGCCCCGGCTTTCAAACGCAGTTCGACCCGTGCGACCCCGGGCCAAAGCGCGACCTGGTGGCTAAAAAAGCGCGCATCAATCAACAGCTCTTCTTCTTGCCGGCAGGCCGCGTCAATATGCCGCGCCAGCTCCGCCAGCGACGTGCGCGCGCTCGCGCGCGCGCAAGCCACCGAGGCATGATAGGCAGACAGCAGCGCCAAACTGCGAACATCGCCCACCAACACCTGGCCACCGGGACGCACCACGCGCAACGCCGCGCGCAGTACCTTTTGCAGATAATCGATATCCGGGAAGTACTGCGCCACCGAATTCAAAATCACTAAATCGACGCTGGCATCCGGCAAGAAGTCCAACTCATCGGCCAAACCTTGACGCAATTCGACATGCTCAACACCGCCGATACTGTCGAGATAATCGCGTAATTGTTCGAGCACGGTGCCCGAAAAATCCAGACCAATATACTGCTCGCAACCCTGCGCCAGGCGCGTGAGCAATAAACCGGTACCGCAGCCGATTTCCAGCACACGTCGCGGCGCCAGCGCGCGAATTTGCGCAATCGTCTGCTCGACCCAAATCGCCATTTCATCTTCGGCAATCGGCGCACCGTCATAGCTACTGTTCCAGCCGACCAAATTGAAATCGCTGGCCTGACTGTCGGCATAGGTCTGATCGAACGATTGCTGCCAATGGTCAAAATAGTGGCCACGCAGCGACAAGGAATCGGCGCAACTAGCGCGCAGCGTGACGTAAGCCAGTAGCTGTTGTTGTTCCGCGCTTCCTTTGACCGTGACCAGAGCCTCGTCCACCAGAGCATGCGCCTCCAGCGCCGCTTGAATTTCGCCTAGCTCGATACGAAATCCGCGCACTTTGACCTGGCGGTCGCTGCGCCCGAGAAACTCGATATTGCCGTCCGCCAAGCGTCGCGCCCGGTCGCCGCTGGCGTACATGCGCGCTCCCGGCCGCTCGCCATACGGGTCGGGAATAAACC
>Ga0302156_10000315_pt1 | contig 46407 bp, 42 predicted proteins | sample I_Bog_N3_2_FD_193503 | JGI IMG/M metagenome (GOLD analysis project Ga0302156, IMG submission 193503) | Peat permafrost microbial communities from Stordalen Mire near Abisko, Sweden - I_Bog_N3_2 | ecosystem: Environmental > Terrestrial > Soil > Wetlands > Peat | place: Sweden: Abisko, Stordalen... | reverse complement strand
CTGGTGCGCCCAGCATGGGCGCACTCTTACGGGTGCAAGTCCCGTCACAAGCAGGTCACAGCGAGTGAAGCGAAGCGCAACTGCATGAGGGCGACCGAGTGTGGGGAGGAAGCGTGAAGCGAAGCTGCGGGCCGATGAACAAGAACCGGATACAAGGCGCTACCGGGCAGGGCGAGCGAGCCAGAATTCGCAAAGCTCTGGTGACCAAGGCGCGGCGGCGTAGATCCGGCGGTCGTGCAGTGAAGGAGTGCGTTCTTACCTGGGGAGATCTCGCCTTATGCCTGAAAGGGCGACGGTGTCGAGCCGGAGCGAGAAGTCAGCCGAGGCCGTAGTAGCTCGTCGCAAGGCGAGTGAAGGGCCGAACGAGGAGGAGTGGAATCCGCCATGACGATGCGGAGGGCATTGCGTCAGATGTCCGCGGAAGCGGAGCGGTCCGGCAGGCAACAGGGTGAAGCCCTGTCCGCGCCGGTCAGCGACGAAGCCCTCGGCCCGCGTTATGAACCGGAGGACACGGGGCCGGGACTGCTTTCGGCGGTTTTGGCCAGAGAGAACATGCAGCAAGCCTGGAAGCGGGTTCGGTCCAACAAGGGCGCAGCGGGCGTGGACGGTCTCAGCATCGACGAGACCTCCGAGCGGCTGCGCACCGAGTGGCCTGCGATCCGCGAACAACTGCTGCATGGGACGTACCGGCCTCAGCCGGTGCGACGGGTAACGATCCCCAAGCCGGACGGAGGCCAGCGCGAGCTGGGCATCCCGACGGTAACGGATCGTCTGATTCAGCAAGCGGTGTTGCAGGTATTGCAGCCGATGCTTGATCCCACCTTCAGTCAGCACAGTTACGGCTTCCGTCCGGGCCGGAGCGCACATCAGGCCGTCCTTGCGGCGCAAACCTATGTGCAATCGGGTCGGCGGGTGGTCGTCGATGTGGACCTGGAAAAGTTCTTCGACCGGGTCAACCACGACATCCTGATCGACCGTCTGCGGAGGAGGATCGCCGATGCCGGAGTCATCCGGTTGGTGCGCGCCTATCTGACCAGCGGCGTCTTGATGAACGGCATAGTTGTGGATCGCGACGAAGGGACGCCGCAAGGCGGTCCGTTGTCGCCACTGCTGGCCAACGTGTTGCTGGATGAAGTGGACAAGGAACTGGAACGGCGGGGTCATTGCTTCGTTCGTTACGCCGACGATGCGAACGTCTATGTTCGCAGCCGCCGCGCGGGCGAGCGGGTGATGCGACTGTTGCGGCGGCTTTACGACCGGCTGCGTCTCAAGGTCAATGAGGCCAAGAGCACGATAGCCAGCGTATTCCGGCGCAAGTTCCTGGGCTACAGCTTTTGGGTGTCTCCTGGCGGCAAGATCAAACGCCGGGTAGCCTCGAAGGCGGTGGCAACGTTCAAGCAGCGCGTTCGGGAACTGACCCGCCGATCCTGTGGGCGCAGCCTGAACGAGGTGGTCAAACAACTGCGTGTTTATGTGCTGGGCTGGAAGGCTTACTTCCGGCTGGCGGATACTCCCGGAGTCTGGAGCGATCTGGACCAATGGATACGCCACCGGGTGCGGGCCATCCAACTCAAGCAATGGGCACGCGGCACGACAACCTATCGTGAACTGCGGCAGCGGGGAGCTTCGTCCGACGTAGCGGCGCAGGTGGCGGCCCATACCCGTCGCTGGTGGCGCAACAGCGGGATGCTTTTGCATAAAGTGCTGAATCTAAGATGGGCCGACGAACTGGGAATCCCTCGTCTCTGTTGACCTCAACTTCTCGAACCGCCGGATGCGGACCCGCTTGTCCGGTGGTGTGGGAGGGGAGAGCAGGTGACTGCTCCCCCTATCCCGATCGCATAGTTATTCGATAGGGCATATTAGGTCTTTAATAAACCTTCCAAATTCCTCGCGGGCCCAGGCAGTACCGATCGCTTTGTCCAGAAATGGAGTGATTTCCGGATCGCAATTCGCGATGGGGTTGACGTTATAGATAGCAAGATTGTGCGGATTATCAACGTATTCCTGAGACTCATCGCCGGAAAACAAATGCCAGCCGCTATCGGTGGCGTTGCGCGGCGCCTCGCGGTACAAATAACCGGCGCGCAACCCCTCCACGGTGATTCGGTCCATAGCAGCGCACGAGCCGTATGCGGTTACAAGGGGCTTCATATCACTGGCACTGAGTTTGAATTGCTCTTTCATCCTACAGAATCGCGTCAAATCCCTTGCGGCGGATGACGTTGAGCAGGGCGAGCGCCGGGCCTTTGGGCTGCTTGGTTCCGCGCTCTAACTGCGAGATGTAGCCGACGCTTAGGTTGAGAGTACGGGCGAAGGCGGCCTGGCTCATGTTGGCGCGCTCCCGCAGGCTGCGAATCTCTTTGCCTTGGATCGGCTGGGCCGTGGGAAGCGGCTCCACTCCAAGGTGTCGAACGGTGATTTTGCGATATTCTTCGTCGTCTAGCAACCCATGCCGGTGCAGGTCTCCGGCTGTTTCGAGAATTGCCTCCGCGATGGAGCTATTCTTCTTTGTCATCATCAACCTCCTTGAGTGAACCATCTTCAAACATTCCGTTCAACGTCTCGACATCGGCGGCAAGCAACCGCCTGCCAAACTTTCTCAACGCGATCAGATCATCCTCGCCGATATTGTCCTGGTCGCTCTTTGCAAAGCCATTTAGAAAAAACGCCCTGCTTGCAGCCCGATAGGCGACAATCGCGCGATAGCCGCCGGATCGTCCCTATCCCTGCCGGGCGACGCGCTGCTTGATGAGGCCGCCGCCGAGATCGGCATCCACCAAGCCATGCTCGGCCCGTGCGATAGCCTCGCGCAAACTGGCGTCCGCAATCTTCTCCTGTCGTGCAAACCGCGCGAACCATCTCGTCTTGAAGACTTGCATGGGCCTACCTGATACTATGAACTATAGCACATAATACTACATTGGAAGGCAATTGTCGGCCAAGAAGGGTATGTCTCCGCAGCATGGCCAATTCGCGTTTGTGCGAAAGCCTGGTGCGATATGCTGTGCGTCCTATGCTTTGCGGCTATTCTGAACTAGACCTCATGGCCGTCTCCCCGCGCCAATTCGATGTGATTGTCTTGGGAGCGGGGGCGGCTGGTCTGATGTGCGCGGCGGTGGCCGGGCAGCGCGGTCGGCGGGTTGTCGTGCTCGAACACAATGGGCAGCCGGGGCGGAAGATCCTTATCTCCGGCGGCGGGCGGTGCAATTTCACAAATCTGAATTGTGAGCCGGGCAACTTTTTTTCAAACAATCCGCATTTTGCCAAGTCGGCACTGGCGCTCTATCAACCCCGGCACTTCCTGGAGTTGGTCGAGAGGTATGGAATACGCTGGCATGAGAAGACGCTGGGGCAACTCTTCTGCGACTCATCGGCGCGAGCGATTGTGGAGATGTTGCTGGCGGAGTGCGCGCAGGGCGGCGTTGAGCTTGTGCTGAATGCGCGCGAGATTGCGGTCGACCGGGCGGCGAACGGCGGGTTTCGCGTTGCTTCATCCGCAGGCGAGTCTTGGGCAGAGTCGCTGGTGGTGGCGACGGGCGGGTTGTCGATTCCGAAGCTGGGGGCGACGGGGCTGGGGTACGATCTGGCGCGGCAGTTCGGCCTAAGAATTGTCGAGCCGCGGCCTGCGCTGGTTCCCCTGGTCTTGGGCGGCAATGAGTTTGGCTGGACGAAGCTGGCCGGAGTCTCTACGGAGGTGCTGGCCTGGGCGGAAGCGGCGGCGGGGAAGAAATCGGATTCGATTCAGTTCAGGGAAAAGATGCTGGTGACGCATCGCGGGCTGAGCGGGCCTGCGGTTTTGCAGGCGTCTTTGTATTGGCAGCCAGGTGACAGGCTGGTGGTCAATTTTCGGGGGCTTACCGCTCAGATGCACCCTCTCGATGGCTTGCGGCAGCCGGGAGCGCGGAGGGATCTGGCGACGCTGAAGCAGGCGTTGCGCGAGGTTCTGCCGCAGCGGCTGGCTAACTATCTTGCTGAGATCGGCGGACCGCAGGGCTGGTCGAATGCGGCCCTGGAGGCCCGCGAGCGGGGACTGCACCGATGGGAGTTTCATCCGGCCGGGACGGAGGGATTTGAAAAGGCCGAGGTGACAGCCGGGGGCGTTGACACGGCCGGTTTGCAGGCGCGGACGATGGAGGCGCGGGATGTGCCCGGATTGTTCTTGATTGGCGAAGTGGTGGATGTGACCGGTCAACTGGGAGGATTCAACTTCCAGTGGGCATGGGCTTCCGGAGTGGCGGCCGGAAGAGCTTGCTAGGGAATAGGGACTGGGGAATAGGGATCAGGGACTAGGGAATAGGGATCAGGGGCGAGGGAATAGGGACTAGGAAAGGCCTACTGAGCAGGCGGTGCGCCGGGCTTGGAGGGCGGGGTCAGGACAAAGCCCTTGCGGAGCAGAGCGAAGCCTTGCTGGGGAAATTCGGCCTGGAGGAGTTGGTTTTCCGGGCCGGAGAAGAGATCGGTCGAGGCGCCGGCAATGGTGGCGACAAGATGGTGGACGACGACGGGCTTGCCGTCGAGGGTGCCTTGCTCGTCGGCATAAGTGGCGAGCTGAATCGGCTCGATGGTGCCGGCCCTTTTGGGGATGATGGCCCAGAGGTCGCGATTGTTACTGGCGACGGCGAGCGCCAGGAGGGTCTCAAGGGCGCCGGGATCGAAGTCGGGAAGAAAGACGGCGGCAGCGTGCGGGGCCAGGCGCGTGGTGGAGGCGCGGCCGTTGGCGGAGATGTTGAGGAGAATCTGGGCTGCGTCGGGCGCGGCGGTGACGGAGACAGCCGAGCCGTTGACTGTGGCGCTCAACTGCGTGTGGCGCAGGTGGTTGGCCGGAGAGAGGCGCTCGGTTTTTGACAGGGAGTAGTCGAGACCCTGCATGGCGACGCGAACCAGCGCGGTCGAGTCATACCCATTGGGAGTGGCGGTGAAGCTGAAGCTGGCAGTCCCAACGTCCTTGCCGTGCTGCGAGATGATGAAATCAGCGGATTGGGCAAGGGCGGCTGGGGCTGGAGCGAGCAGGGCGCCGAGAAGCGCTGCGAGCGGGAGGAGAGCGAAACTGCGCACAGGTCTATCCATCATTCCTGAGGTTTAGACACGGCGCGCGGAAAAATGTTGCGGAAGCCGCAAAAGAAGCACCGAGAAGGAACGCGCGGGTTGGGGTTTATCGATTCCCAGGTCCCAACATCGGGACCTGGGGCACTCAGAGTGATCCGCTGAGCACTGATTTTCGACTACAGCCCCTCAGCCTTTGGCCAGCGCGAAGCGGCGGTTGACTTCATGCCAGTTGACGACATTCCACCAGGCGGCCAGGTAGTCGGGGCGGCGGTTCTGGTACTTGAGATAATAGGCGTGCTCCCAGACGTCGTTGCCGAGGATGGGGTAGTGGCCCTCGGTGAGGGGCGACTCCTGATTGGGCGTAGAGACCACCTTGAGCTTGCCGCCGACGAAGATAATCCAGCCCCAGCCGGAGCCGAACTGCTTAGCGGTGGTCTCGTTGAAGGTCTTCTTGAAGGCCTCAAAGTCGCCGAAGTCGGCGGCGATCTGGTCGGCGATGGCGCCCGAGGGCGCGCCGCCAACCCCAGCGGAGCCAACCGGGCCCATCAGATGCCAGAAGGCTGTGTGGTTGGAGTGGCCGCCGCCATTGTTGCGGACAGCGGCCTTGATCTCGTCGGGAACCGTGGCCAGGTCGCGGACCAGATCGTCGACGGACTTGGCGGCCAGCTCGGGGTGGTTGGCGAGGGCGGCATTGAGGTTGTTGACATAGGCCTGGTGGTGCTTGCCGTGGTGAATCTTCATCGTCTCGGTGTCGATGAACGGCTCGAGAGCGGCGTAGTCGTAGGGAAGCGGTGCGAGTTCGTATGCCATTTGGGGAATCTCCTGGTTCTTGAGTTGTACGTGTTGAGCAGCGCTCGGCGCTGAGCTAAATGGAACTAGTCCTGTTGGCAGCGGCGAAATGAAGCTCAAAACTTCACGCCTGCCGGCTCGACCCTATGTCTCAATGGATGCGGGAGAGTGGTGGCAGGGTGCGGGAAAGTTGGACTTAACAGGTGGCTTCGCAGAGATTTGACGCCGCTTGCCGCGAGCCGCCGGTCCGGAATGAGAGCTTTAGGCTATCATGGGTTCTTCAATCGAAAGTCACCCGACCCGATTCCTTAAGGTGGAATTATGTTCAATTTCCGCGATCTCTGCCGCGCTCTGAGGGTTGCGGTAGCCAGCTTTTCGCTTCTTGTGGCCATTTCCCTCTCAGCCGCAGGACAAACGCCTGCCGACAGCGGCACGCACAAATCATTAATGAATAGACTCGCGGCTCGTGACGAATTGAACAAGGGGGTGAAGGCCTTCAAGAGCGCCCACTATGACGAGGCGATCGCTCATTTCCAGAGAGCGACGGAGGATGATCCGGGTCTACTCTTGGCGAAGCAGTACCTTGGTGTAACGCTGGCGCAGAACGTGGTCCCTGGACTGGATACGCCGGAGAACATGAAGATCGCACAGCGAGCTATTGATCTCTTCCAGGAAGTTCTGGCAAAGGATCCGCACGATGTGAACAGCATGAAGCAGATTGCAGGGATTGACTTCAGCATCAACGAACTGGACGACGCCAGGATCTGGCAGAAGAAGGTGCTGGCCGAGGATCCGAAGGACCCTGAGGCGGCTTATACCGTCGGGGTGATCGATTGGATGGAAGCCCACCAGAGCACACTGGCCGCACTGGCGCTGGCTGGCTTGAGCGACGACGGCGAGGGCAACAGCAACGCGCCCGCCGAGCTGATGAAGACCATCAAGGCGCAGAATGGAGCGCTGGTGGAGGAGGGCATCCAGTATCTCAAGCAGGCCATCGAGAACCGGCCCAATTACGACGATGCCATGGCGTACCTGAATCTGATTTACCGGCGCAAGGCCGATTTGGACTGGGGCAACGAGGCAACCCGCAAGGACGATATTGCCGAAGCCGAGCAATGGCGCACCAAGGCCATGGAGACGCGCAAGGCCAACGAAGAGAAGAGGATCGCAGGGCCTGATTCATCGCAGCCGTAACCTGTCCCGGCGATGAGTGCATTTTGAAAAGCTACTGAACGTGCTCCCTGTCTGCTGCGGAGTCAGCGCAGCTTCGATACAATGCGGGAGTGGGGCAGGCTTCAAATGGATTGAATTTATTCAACATGCTGCCCGCGTTTCAAGAGACAAAGGACAAAAATGACTTCCAGTCTTAAGGATGCATCGCTGGACCAATTATCCATCGACACACTGCGGCTGCTGGCCGTGGATGCCGTGCAAAAGGCCAATAGTGGCCATCCCGGCGCGCCGCTTGGATGTGCGCCTATTGCCTATCTGCTCTTCCACAAGCTGATGAAGCACAATCCGGCGCACTCGAAATGGGCGGACCGCGACCGGTTTGTGCTGTCGAACGGGCATGCCTCGGCGTTGCTCTACGGAACCTTGTTTCTTTCCGGTTACGGCGTGACGTTGGACGACCTGAAGAGCTTTCGCCAGTGGGGCTCGCGCACGCCGGGTCATCCGGAGCGCGGCCACACAGACGGCGTGGAAGTGACGACCGGGCCGCTGGGCCAGGGGATTGCGATGGCCGTTGGCATGGCCATCGCGGAGAAGCACCTGGCGGCGGTGTACAACCGTCCCGGCTTTGAAGTGGTGGACCACCACACCTATGCTCTGCTGGGCGACGGCGACTTGATGGAGGGCGTCTCGCACGAGGCGGCCTCGCTGGCCGGAACGCTGGGGCTGGGCAAGCTGATCTTTCTTTACGACGACAACCAGATATCGCTGGACGGACCGACGAGCCTAAGTTATACCGAAGACGCCCTGGAGCGCTTCGAGGCCTACCACTGGCACGTGCAGCGCGTGGCGGACGGCAATGATCTGGCGGCGCTGGAGGGGGCTATTCAATCGGCCAAGGCGGAGACCGGCAGGCCGTCTTTTATTGCGGTGCGAACAGTGATCGGCTACGGCAGTCCCAGGGCCGGGACGAGCAAGGCGCATGGCGAGCCGCTGGGTGCGGAAGGCGTGGCGGCGACGAAGAGGTTTTTTGGCTTCCCCGAGGATCAGAGCTTTCAAGTGCCCGACTCCGCGCTGGCGAATTGGCGCGCGGCGGTCGCCCACGGCGCGGAGCTTGAGGCGAAGTGGCGGGCGCTGTTTGCGAGCTACGCAACGGCGTTTCCGGAGCTCGCGGCGGAGTTTGAGCGCACCCAGAGGGGCGTGCTCAAGGCTGGCTGGGAGGCCGCGCTGCCGAGCTTTGCGCCCGGCAAGGCGCAGGCCACGCGCACGGCCGGCAGCGCGGTGATGAACGCCGTCGCGGAGGTCGTGCCGGAGCTCTTCGGCGGGGCCGCGGACCTGACCTCTTCGACCAAGACGATCTTCAAGCCGGGGGCCAACTTCCACGAGGATCCAGCCGGGCGCAACGTCTTCTTCGGCGTGCGCGAGTTTGCCATGAGCGCGGCGGTGAACGGAATCGCGGCGCATGGCGGGCTGATTCCCTTCGGATCGACTTTCTTTGTGTTTTCCGATTATGCCAAGCCCGCAATCCGGCTGGCCGCGCTGATGCAATTACACTCGCTCTTCGTCTTTACGCATGACTCAATCGCCGTCGGCGAGGATGGGCCGACGCACGAGCCGATCGAGCAGTTGCTTGGGCTGCGCGCGATTCCGGGGCTCACGGACTTCCGCCCGGCCGATGCCACTGAGACGGCCGCTGCCTGGAGGCTGGCATTGGAGCGCCCAGGGCCGAGCTTTTTTGCGCTCAGCCGGCAGGATCTGCCGGTAATTGATCCCGCGGCGCAGGATCTGTATGCCGGAGTGAGCAAGGGCGCCTATGTGCTGGAAGATGCGGCGAGCCCGCAGGTGGTGCTGATTGGGACCGGGGCCGAGGTTTGGCCCTGCGTGGAGGCCGCGAAACTGCTGGCCGCGGAAGGCATCGCAGCGCGGGTGGTGAGCTTTCCGAGCTGGAAGCTCTTCGAGGAGCAGACGCAGGAGTACAAGACCAGCATCCTGCCGGCTAACTTGCCGAAGCTGGCGGTCGAAGCGGGAGCCACGGTGGGCTGGTGGAAGTACATAGGCCAGAATGGCGACGTGATTGGGCTGGACCGGTTTGGTGCATCCGCGCCGGGGCCGAAGGTGCTGGCGGAGCTTGGCTTCACAGCGGAGAATGTAGCGGCGCGAGCGAAGAGATTATTGGAGCGGAGTTGACCGAACTAACCTCGCTAACCCCGCTAACCCCGCTAACACTGCTAACTCCGCTAGCTTCCAGGAAAGGATCATTGTGAAACTTGTCATTGCTTCCGATCATGCTGGATTCGCTCTGAAGGAAGAGCTTCGCGCCTATCTCTCCAAGGCCGGCCAAGAGGTTGTGGACCTTGGAGCTTATAGCGCCGACTTACCCGACGACTATCCCGACTATGCCGAGAAGGTTGGTCTCGCTTTGACGCGGGGTGAGGCGCAGCGGGGGATTCTCATCTGCGGCTCGGGGGTGGGCGTTTGCGTTGCGGCCAACAAGATCCCAGGGATTCGCGCGGGCATCTGCCATGACACCTACTCGGCCCATCAGGGCGTGGAGCATGACGACATGAACGTATGCGTGCTGGGCGCGCGCATTGTCGGCTCCGCGCTGGCCTTCGAGATTGTGGACCGATTTGTTGCGGCGCACTTCTGCGCGACCGAAGAGCGGTTTATGCGGCGCTTCAAGAAGGTGCTGGCCATCGAAGCCAAGTACCTGCGCGAGCGCGAGTAACAGGGATGGGCCAATGTTTCCCTTCGATGTGATCCTTTTCGACGTGGGCGGAGTCCTGCTGACCGATGGCTGGGATCATTGCGAGCGTGGACTAGTGCTGGAGCAGTTTCATCTGGACTGCGCGGAGTTTGAAGCCCGCCATGCGGAACCTTATGCAGCCTGGGAGCGGGGCTCGATTGACCTGAAGAGTTATCTGGATGCGACGGTCTTCTATGAACCCCGCAACTTTTCTCCCGGCGAGTTTTTTGCTGCTATTTGCGCCGAATCCAAGCCTCTGCCGGATGGGGCGCTGGGAATTCTTAAAGAGCTTGCCACATTGGATAAGTGTCTACTGGGAGCATTGAACAACGAGGCACGGGAGACGAACGAGTATCGCTTCAATCGCTTTGGACTGCGGGGGCTTTTCAGGGTCGCTCTCAGTTCCTGCTATCTGGGATTGCGCAAGCCGGAGCCGGAGATCTACCGGCGGGCTCTGGATATTCTCGGCCGTCCGGCGGAGCGAATGCTCTTTATCGACGACCGGGCGCCGAATGTGGCCAGAGCCGTGGATGCCGGGATGGTAGCTATCCGGTTTGAGGGCGCGGAAGCACTGCGGCGCAAGCTGGAAAGCCTGGGAGCTATATAAGATTTCCGGCGCGCGTGGCAAATCCTGACTCATGCGTTATAAGTCGAGGATGAAACCCGGCCTCCATGACCAGTCCAGTTGGTGTGGAAGAACTGCCCTCGCGGCTGGTCGATGCGCTCATAGGTGTGTGCGCCGAAGTAGTCGCGCTGCGCCTGGAGCAGATTCGCGGGCAGCCGCTCCGCGCGGTAGCCGTCATAGAATGCGAGCGCGGTGGAAAACGCCGGAGTCGGCACGCCCAATTCGATAGCATGGACCTGCGCCTTCCGCCACGACGCCTGATAGTTGTTCAGCGCCGAAGAGAAGAAGCTATCGAGGAGCAGATTCTCAATTCCGGGATTCTTGCCGAAGGCCTCTTTGATCTTTCCCAGAAAACGGCTGCGAATAATGCATCCGCCGCGCCACATCAGCGCGATGCCGCCCATATTCAGGTTCCAACCGTTCTCTTTGGCGGCCGCCCTAAGCAGCATATAACCCTGCGCATAAGAAACGATCTTGGAGCAGTAGAGCGCCCGCCTCACATCCTCGACGAACGTGTCGCGGTCGCCGATGGAGGGCCTTACTGCCGGCCCTTCGAGAATCTTCGACGCGGCCACGCGCTCCTCCTTCAGAGCCGAGAGACAGCGCGCGAAGACCGACTCGCCGATCAGAGTTACAGGCTGGCCGTTGTCGAGCGCGCTTATCACGGTCCACTTGCCAGTTCCCTTCTGGCCGGCGGTGTCGAGAATCTTATTGACAAGGGATTGACCGTCCTCGTCCTTCATGGCGAAGATATGACTTGATGTCTCGATCAGGTAACTGTCTAACTCGCCCTTATTCCACTCGGCAAAGACCTCGTGCAACTTATCGGCGGTAAGTCCCAGGCCGCGTTGCAGCAAATCGTAGGCCTCGCAGATCAACTGCATGTCGCCATACTCGATGCCGTTGTGGACCATCTTGACGAAGTGGCCGGCGCCGCCCTCGCCCACCCAGTCGCAGCAGGGCGTGCCATCTTCGACTTTAGCGGCGATGGCCTGGAAAATATCTTTCACGTGAGGCCATGCGGCCGGATTGCCGCCGGGCATGATCGAGGGGCCGTTACGCGCACCCTCCTCGCCGCCGGAAACGCCGGTGCCGATAAAGAAAATGCCCTTTGCAGCCAGATCCGCGGTGCGCCGGTTCGAGTCGGTAAAGAGGGAGTTACCGCCATCAATGATGATGTCGCCTGCCTCAAGGTGAGGCAAGACGTGCTCAATGGTCTGGTCGACTGCGTCGCCTGCCTTGACCATCAGCATGACGCGTCGGGGCCGCTTGAGAAGGCTGGTGAACTCCTCGACAGAGTGCGCTCCTACGACCTCGGTCCCTTTGGCTTCATTGGCGAGGAAGTCATCCACTTTGGAGACGGTGCGATTAAAAACGGCAACCTTGAAGCCGTGGTCGTTCATGTTGAGGACCAGGTTCTGTCCCATGACGGCGAGGCCGATGAGGCCGATATCACACGATGCTTCTGGCATAGATTCCCCCTGGCGCGAAGGCTGCGAAGAGCAGATTCTTATTGATTCTATTTCAATGGCAGGGCACTGGGAAAGCGGGCGCGCCGCGGAACAGGGCAATTGCATGAAGAGAGGGCGATCCGTTCACAGTTCCACAGTTATACAGGAAATAGGGGGGAGGGGGGGGTAGCACCGGGGGTATCGACCGGGCCGACCCGTCCGAGACGGCCGACCCAACTTCAAGGTAGCAGAATGCTGCAAATAATCCGCAAAATTCGTTGCCGCGATTGCCCAATGCTGCGCAGAGGGTTTGCAACCGGAGTGGGCCAAGTACAATCCAACTACAAGATGGACGATGTGCGCTGCCGGATTTGAAGAGCCGGCGTGGCGCTCAATGAGTGCCGGAGGCAAGCCAGGTATGACGACGATACAGATGAGGGTGCGTCCGGAGGATCTTTCCCAGATCCCACGGGGCAATGAGAGGATTCCCGAGGCGGGGATTCTGGTGATCTTTGGCGCTTCAGGCGACCTGACCAAGCGCAAACTGCTTCCCGCGCTCTTCCATTTGGAGCAGGCGGGGCTGCTGCCCGATAAGTTTGCCATTGTGGGCGTGGCTCGGCGGCCGCTGGGCGATGAGTTTGCGGCCGACATGCGCTCCGGCATCATCGAGTTTGGCAGCGTGGACGCAAGCGACTCCAGACTCGATAACTTTGCCGGCAAGATCAGCTACTTTCCGCTCAAGTTTGACGATCCGGCTGATTATGCGGGACTGAAGGCTGAGTTAGATCGCATCGACAAGGAGAAAGGCATTGGCGGGGACCGGCTGTTTTACCTGGCCACTGCGCCGGAGTATATCGCGCCGATTATCGAGAATCTGGGCGCGCATGGAATGGCGCAGCCGGAACAGGGCAAAGTCGCGGTGGTAATCGAAAAGCCCTTCGGCCATGACCTCGAATCGGCGCGCGAACTGATTCAGCGGGCGAACGCCGTCTTCCGCGAGGATCAAGTCTTCCGCATCGACCACTATCTGGGCAAGGAGACGGTGCAGAATATTCTGGTCTTCCGGTTTGCCAACGGAATCTTCGAGCCGATCTGGAATCGTAATTACATCGACCACGTGCAGATCACGGTGGCCGAGACGCTGGGCGTGGAGGGGCGCGGGCCGTTTTACGAGAAGGCAGGCGCGCTGCGCGACGTGGTGCAGAATCACGTAATGGAGTTACTAAGTCTTGTAGCTCTGGAGCCGCCGTCGAGCTTTGAGGCGGAGAGCGTGCGGCGCGAGAAGCTGAAGGTATGGCGGGCGATTCCTTCGATTCCTATTTTGAATGCGGTGCGCGGGCAGTATGGGCCGGGAACGGTGGCCGGCCAGCACGTAGTAGGTTACCGCGATGAAGAGCGGGTTAGCCCGGAGTCGGGCGCGGAGACCTATGCGGCAGTCCGGCTGGAGGTTGAAAACTGGCGCTGGGCGGGGGTTCCGTTTTATCTGCGCGCGGGCAAGCGGCTGAAGAAGCGGGCTACGGAGATCAGCATTCAGTTCAAGCAGCCGCCTCTCTTGATCTTCGACCGGATCGCGTCCAGCTCGGCCTGCCAGGTGATTCAGCCGAACCTGCTGACCATTCGCATCCAGCCGGACGAGGGGATTGCGCTGCGCTTCGGAGCCAAGGTGCCGACGACGCCGGAGATGGCCGTCTGCCCGGTGAATATGGACTTCGACTACGCCGCGGCCTTCGGCACATCGAGCGCAAACGGCTATGAAAGGCTGCTTCTGGACGCGATGCTGGGCGATCAGACGCTCTTCGCGCACCGCGACGGCGTGGAGACGACCTGGGCGCTCTATACGCCGATTCTCGAGGCGTGGGCGAGAAAGAATCCGGAGGTCTTTCCCAACTACGTTGCCGGCTCGTGGGGCCCGGAGTGCGCCGATCATCTGCTGGAGCGGGATGGGCGGGCGTGGAGGAACGATTTGGGAAGGAAGGGATAAAGCTGGGACTAAGGGACTAGGGACTAGCCAGTTGCTTACAGGTTTGTGGTTTCCCTGGTCCCAGAATTGGGATCTCCGCCGCCGGACCAAGACCTGTCCGCGAGGACCTCGGAGCGTGGGGGCATACCCCCACCCATATTCTGTAAATAAATTCCTTGTTTTCAAGGATTTGCGGCGCGGATCTCGCCGCAAATCCTTGAGGACAAAGGAGTTATTCGCAGAATCCTCATTTCAAAGGAGTTTCGGCGTTTTTTAACCCTTGTAGGAATCCAGAAGCCCTGCTTCAAGCCCTGGGCGCGTCATCTCCGTGCCGCTTCCTTTGCCTACTTAAGACCATTGTGCGCCAAGGGGAGTTAATTGTACGCAACGAATAAAAGCAGGGATCAGGGATCAGGGAGCAGCACCCGTGGGGAGGTTCGTGGTTTTCCTGGTCCCAAAATCGGGGCCAGGAGCACCCCGCTGTCTACTTCCCGCTCTTTGTTCTGTTATCTAATTTGCAGAGCATCTGGCAATTTTCAGCCACTGTCTTGCCTCCCTTGCTCCACGGGATGATATGGTCGGCTTCCATTGCGCCTATGTCGAAGTGCTTTCTGCAGACAGGGCAAGAACTTTTCTGCTTTTCGTAAACTTTCACCTGCGTCTTTTGGTCGAAGGCGCGGAGGCTCAAGGTTTTTTCGTTGTCGGTCAAAAGGTATTCATAAATCCCTTTCTTGCTATTCACCTCGTCGTCGTCAATAAGTTCCACGATGCGTTGCTCCAGTTTCGCCGCATTGAGCTTTTCGTCCTTGTGCTCTTTGTAGAACCTGCCCCAGTCAAGTCCTTTCATAATGCTGCGATAATTTGGGAAGACACGTTGAATCCACGAAATGACTTCCTGAAAATACTGCCAGAGTTCTTGCGCATCAGCGTCTTGCTGATGGCGACTCATATAGTCGTCAGCATCGTCGTCTGAAATCCACTCCAGCGCCTTCTCTAGATACTCCTGTCGTTCAGCTTTAGCGTTCACATACTTCTCGCCAATTCCGACCGCCGGGCCGCCGCGTTTGCTAAACCACCGCTTCGCGTCTGCGAGCCAGGGGCCTGTGTAAATCGCGTTGCGCAATTCCTGATCGTACAGTTTTTCGCCCGCGATGTTGATGATCTTGAACCAATCAAGTTTCTCACCTTCAGTTCCTTCGCACACGTACACCGAGAGCTTGTAGTCCAGGATCTGATCTCTCTTCTCGGGCGTTAGGTTGCTAAAGAACCGCGGTGAGCCGTCAATCTCCACTGCAAAGTCACCTTGAACGTATTGGCAGATGCTCACTGTGCGCTGCTGGCCATCCATAAGTTCAAAGCCATCACCAGCTACAGCCCAATACATCGTGTTGAGTGGAAAATCCTTGCGCACGGTGTTAATGACTTCGTTTCGCTGTTTTTCGTTGTAGATGAACTCACGCTGGAAGGCCGGGCGAATATTCAAGCGACCGCCATAACCGCGCACTCCTTGTTCGGCCTTGTCTTCGTAGCCGTCAGTCAGCTCACGGATGGGTATTGCTTCTAACTGAATTTTCATGGGCGCTTGTTCCTGATAACGATCCTGTCATACAGCCTACGGTAGGTGCCATCGCCGTTGTCCAGATAAAAGCGAGGCCCACCTTGCAGGTAACTGCCCTTTGGAGCAATCTGCGACATTGGCAGACTGAGTGTTCTGCTTGAGCCGAGGATTACGAACTGTTCCGGGTTGTATTTGTCAAGGAAGGTAATCGGCACACCCATCGCGCCAGAATAGTCCACCGGAATGTCTGCTACCTTACTGACCTCAATGGCGTCGTAGTTGCAATACTTCGGATATTCAGCTGGAGTGTATTTCTTGTAGAGTGGGATTTCTTCGTGGCGCTTTGCGAGGTCGAGATTGGTAAACCAGCAAGCATTGCCCATGCTTCTCCATTTTTGGCCGTCAGCGTCCACCCTATACCGCGTTTCTCGCGCTTCGTAGTGATTCGGGACCTTGAATTCCATGTCGCCACTTTTGTTGCCAAGCCAGACTTTGTTTTCAATTACGACGTTGAACACTTCCTTGTAGCTTATTGCGTTTTGATTCCCGATGATAAGGAAATGCCCGTCGTGAGTGATCAGCTGCGCCAAATATTCGCGGAACAGCGAGAACGGCGGATTAGTGATAACGATGTCTGACTGCTTCAATAGCTCCACGCACTCACGGCTCCGAAAATCGCCGCCGCTATAGGTTTCATCGCCCTTGAGCGTTCGTGCTGTATTAGCGTCGTGTTTGAGGAGATATTCCACGTCGGCGATGTCTATCGCGCCGTCGCCGTTCTGGTCCGGGACTTCATTAATCTCTATCGCGTATGGCTCTTTGCCTTCTGGCTTGAGCCCCTCAATGGCAAATAGCTGCAACTGTCTACCAACGATGGGCGACTTCTTATAGCTCGTAGCAATGAGCTTTTTGAGGCCAAGCGTGTTGAAGTTGAGCGCGAAATACTTGAAAAAATTGCTCTCGAACGGATCGTCACAGTTGCAAAGAATTGTCTTGTCGCGCAGTTGTACCTTGTAATGTTTCAGCTCGTTGCTGATGTCGCCAAGCTGAGTGTAGAACTCATCCTGCTTGGCGCCCTGCGCTTTCCCCAGACTTTGATTTTTTACCTTCTTGGCCATCGTAAGCCCGTCTTGATTGCAGTCAGTGCGTTCCGTAGTCTCTTGGCTGTGGTCCTGGGTGAGGCGATTGTCAGCCCCGCGCCCTGTTCGGTTGTTCTGCAACAACTATACCTGCCGCCGCTTCATTGGTAGGTGGTTTTTTTGCAGGGAAACTTCGGCTCTGTTTCTTTTCGGGATTCCATCGGATCAAGGTGGTGCGAATGAAGAGACTGCACATGGATGGCAGGATGCCAACCGATAACCCCAGTCACCGGCTCCGTCCCATGCCTTTGTCCATGGCATCGTTGGCCAGGCGGTCGGCTTCTTTGTTTCCGCCGCGGAGCGTGTGGCGCATCTCGAAGCTGGCAATGTTTCGTGACAGGCGGCGGGCTTCCTCATAGAGCGGGCGGAGGATGGGGCTGGCCACCTTGTACTTGCCCTGCATCTGCTTGACCATCAGTTCGGAGTCGGAGACTACGCGCAGGCGCTGCGCCCGGTTCTCGGTGGCCCAGCGCAAAACCGCCAGGAGGCCGGAGTACTCGGCGAAGTTGTTGGTCCGGATGCCGAGGAACTCGCTCAGCCGGGCGACAACGCGGCCTTGCACGTCTTCGATCACGGCGCCGTAGCCGGAGGGGCCGGGATTGCCGCGCGAACCGCCGTCGCAGTGGGCGGTGAAACCTTCGCCGGGGGCCGAAGGAGGGGGATCGGGAAAGAGGTTTCCGTTCATTGAGTTCTAGTGTAGCGTCCTGCCCGAGAACGGGGCCGGTCAGGGGCCGCGGTGCCCCACTCTTTTCGCAAAGTGCGCGAAAAGGATGGGGCACCTGGCGTTCGTGGGCTGGGTGAAGGCCCTGACCTGGCGGTTTCTGGTTGCTTACGAACAACAGTTTTTCGCGTCTATAGCCATGCGGATAAATCTCATGCCCGGAGCAGATACGATGGCAACGGATGCGGCGGTCTACACCAGTCTCGCGGCTCAGAGGCAGGCGGGCTTGGCTTGGCTGGCAGCCAGGAGGATAGAATCCTCCTCAGGGATGACGGCAGCCAGGACAACAAACGGGACGAGCCGGGAACGGGGAACCGCCGAGGAGCGGATGCAGGCGCGCGCGCCGGAGATGGAGCTTATCCGCGAGGCACAGGCGGGGTCTCGGGCGGCCTTTGACGCGCTGGTTCGCCAGTATGAGCAGCAGGTTCTGCGCCTGGCGCTGCACCTGACCGGCTCAGAGCATGATGCCGAGGACATCTACCAGGAGGCCTTTCTGAAGGCCTACCGCTACCTGGGAAATTTCCGGTTTGAGTGCTCCTTTTATACGTGGATTTACCGGATTGTGACCAATCTCTGCCTGGACCAGTTGCGCCGGCGCAAGACCCGGCGCGAGGACCATGCAGTGGTGTTGAACCACTCCGGGGAGGAGATGGATCTGCTGGCCTCGGTCTCCGACGACCGGGCGTTCTCTAACCCGGCCAAGGAGCTGGATCGCAAGGTTCTGGGGGAGCGGATCCAGGCGGCGCTCGAAAAGCTGACGCCGCGCGAACGGATGGTTTTTGAACTGAAGCACTACCAGGGGCTCCGCCTGCGCACCATCGGAGAGATGCTGAGCACTACGGAAGAGACCGCCAAGAATACGCTCTTTAGGGCGACAAAGAAGTTGAGAACACAGTTGGCGGGGTTGCGATAGGGGTTCTGCGAAACACAGACCCTTGATTGAGAATTGTTGGGCTTTTGGGGCTGGAAGGACGTAGCGATATGAATTGCGAAGTTGCACATGAGCGGATTGTGACGGCGGCGTATGGGGAGCTGGCCGATGAGCAGACGCATGAGTTGGAGCGCCACCTTGCCGGCTGCGGGGAATGCGCCAAGGAGCGGGAGCAGTTGCTGGCGCTGAAGGTGCTGGCGGATGCTTACCCGGTGATGGAACCGGAGGCCAATCTGGTGGCCCGCTCCCGGCTGAGATTGGAGGAGGCGCTGGATGCGCTTCCTCCGTTGCGCTGGTTCGAGCGGATGGGCCAGCGGCTGATGAGCAGCCTTGCCACCTTGCAGGCTGCGCCCGTGGCTGCGTCTCTGCTGCTGGCGATTGGAGCCGGGGCGGGCCTGCTGGGCGGCTATCGAATTGCGCAGAATCGCGCGGCGCACACCGCGGCGATGCAAACAGCCCAGGCGGCGCAGCCGTCTGCTTCCTCGACGGCAGGCATCGCCGCGCCGGCGGAGATTGCCAACATTTCCAGCATTGTGCGGCAGCCGAACAGCCACATGGTGGAAGTGCGCTACAACCAGCTGGTGCCGCAGCGGCTCGAGGGTTCGCTGGACGATCCGGCAATTCGCCAGTTACTGATGCTGGCCAGCGAGAACTCGGCATCGGCGGGAGTGCGGGACGACTCGGTGGGCCTGATGGCGGCAGAGTGCCGGGCCGGACACAGTTGCCAGGCGGCGGGTATTCGCGATGCGCTGATGGTCGCGCTGCGCTATGACAAGAACGCGGGCGTCCGCGAAAAGGCGCTGGAGGGGCTGGAGCCTTACGTGGCCGTGGATGTGCGAGTGCGGGATGCGGTGCTTGAGGCGCTGATGAGCGATGCCGACCCGCATATTCGGACCGCGGCGATCAGTATTCTGGCGCCAGTGGAGGCCGATACCAGTGTGCGCCAGGTGCTGCACTCGGTCGCCAATACGGACGTGAATCCGTACATTCGGACCGTTTCGAGACAGGTATTGAGCCGCGTTCCAGAGATTCAGTAAAGCGGATATGACGTTCCTGGAACCGCATCGTCAGAAGAGTGCGGACCGGGCGAAAGCAGTTGCGGGAGAAGAAGAAATGAAGCACTTTTTGGGGCCGTATAAATATCTCGGAGTCGTCGTGTTCCTGGGCGTCGGAGCGGCGCTGACCATAGCCCCGCCTGGGGCTCATGCGCAGATGCGGGAGATCGCGCAACTGCTTCAGCAGCAGAATCCGCTGCTGTTGCACGCCAACTCCCAGGGATACCTGGGCGTGGATCTGGCCGACGTGGACCAGAAGGAGGCGCAGGCACTGAAGCTGAAGGTGGTTCGCGGAGCCATCATCACGCTGATCGATCATGACGCTCCGGCCGGGCAGATCGGACTGAAGATCAACGACGTGGTGCTGCAACTGAACGGGCAAAACGTGGAGGGCGCCGAGCAGTTGCGGCGGATGCTGCGGGAGATTCCAGCGGGCCGCAAGGTCAGTCTGCAAATCAGCCGCGACGGCAATCTACTCACAATGGATGTGCAACTGGCCGACCGCCGGGCCATGGAGCACGCAGTCTGGAACAATATTGGCGCGGGCGGCGACTTGTTCCCGCAGGGTCTGGGAATGGGCCTGCTGGCGGGCGGAGGCGACGCGCCAGTGCCCGGCGGCTTCCACATTCCGTTCTTCGGCAGCAGCCTGAACGTGGGTGCGCTGGTTGAGCCGTTGACCTCGCAGATGGCCGATTACCTGGGCGTCCCCAGCGGCCTGATGGTGAAGCAGGTAGCGCGCAAGAGCGAGGCCGAAACGGCCGGACTGAAGGCCTTCGACGTGATTCTCAAGGTGGGTTCCGACCCCATCGCCACGCTGGCGGACTGGGACCGCGCCCTGCGCTCCAACCAGGGCAAGCCGGTGCAGTTGACCCTGCTGCGCGACAGGAAGCAGCAGACGCTGATGCTGCAGGTGGATTCGAAGCGGCACGGCGAGCTGGAGCTTGAAGAGCTTTTCCCGTCCGACGACGGAGTGGTGCTGGCCTTCAGTGATGCGGAGTTAGGTCAGCCGTTCCCGTTCGACGATACGCAAGCTCAGGCGTTGCGCGATCAGGCCGAGACCTTGCGCGATCAGTTGCGAGCCGAAGGGCTGGGCCAGTTTGCCATCAGTCCCGAGCAGGCCGAGCAGTTGCGCAAGCAGGCGGAAGAGCTGCGCGACAGCTTCAAGGGCGAGGAGTTCAATCTCGACCAGAAGCAACTGGAGCAGTTGAAGCAGCAGATGGAGCAGTTGAAGCGCCAGATCGAAGAGTTGAAGGCGCCAGGCTTTGGCGGGCAGCTCTGAGGGTCAACAATCTCTGCGCAACAGAGGGCGCTGCCGGGTTATCGGCAGCGCCCTTGTTTCATCAGTCGGCGTTTTTCAGCAGCCAATAGTGGAAGCCATCGACGATGGCCAGCAGCGCGGCCTGATTCAGATCGCTGCTCACGCCTGCGGTGATCCAGGGATCGTGGCCGTCGGCGTTGAAGCTGACCGTGACGCGAACGTGGGCCGCCGTGTCGTGGGCGGAGACATCAAGGGCTGTGACGCTGAAGGTGCCGAGGTGCATTCGCGCAATGGCCGGGTGCCACTTTTCCAGCTCGCGCCGCATGGCCTTGGTGAGCGCATCCACCGGGCCGGAGCCCTCGGCGCGCGTCGTGGTGATGGTGGAGTCGCCGATTGAAAGCAGAATCGAGGCCTGCACGTACCGGTTTCCGGTTTCGTCGGACTCGTCCAGGACTCTCCAGCTCCTCACGCCGAAGCGATTCTCCAGGGTATTGCGCACCCTCATGCAGGCCAGCTTGAATGAGACTTCGCTGACCGTGTAGCCTCCGCCTTCGATCATTGCCAGGTTGGCGTCCATCAGTGCCTGGGCCTGCGCTGAATTGAGAGGCACGCCCAGCGCTTCAGAGAGCAGCACGATGTTGGCTCTTCCCGATTGGCCGTTCACGCCAATGACAGGGCTGGCTCCGACCAGGGCGGGATTACACCAGAGGTAAGCTCCGGGGTTCTTGCGTTCGCTGCTGCCATGCATGCCGGCCCAGGTGCCGAAAGCGCCGGGACCGACGATGGGCGTGCCGTGCGGCGCTTCAAGCCCGAACGCCGCGTAGGCCGATTGCGCCAGGCTGGTCAGACCGGCAAGAGCTTCAGGAGTTACAAAGTCAGCCTCGTCTTTGAGCTGCATGGAGCCGATGACGGTAGTCAGGTTCACGTTGCCGCAGCGTTCGCCGGTTCCGATGATGGTGCCCTGAACCTGCACTGCGCCGGCCAGGATGGCGGCGCGCGCATTGGCGACGCCGAGGCCGCGGTCGGTGTGGCCATGGAAGCCGAATCTGGCATCGGGATACTCCCGTGTCAGGCCGCCGATGACCACCGCCACTTCTTCAGGATTTGCGCCGCCGGTGGTGTCGCAGACGATGATGCGGCTGACCTTCTGGCGGGCGCATTGCGCGGTCATCTGGTGGAAGTAGTGGAGAGTCTGCTGCCGGAAACCCGCTTCGCAGGGACTGCCGTTTTCCCGCCGGCCGCAAAAGGCGTCCATGGCGTGTTCCAGGTCCACAATCACTTCCAGGCCGCTCTCCTGAAGATACTCGACGGTCTCATAGGCCATGCGCAGATTCTCTTCCGGCGTGGTCTCCAGAGACATCTCAACATCGAGCAGCCTGGATTTGATGACAATAACGGCCGCTGGAATGCGGCTTTTGTGGGCGGCCATGAACTGCGCGTCTGGCCAATCCTGAACCCGCGCGCCGCGGCCGCGCGTTCTGCCGAACAGAGCCAGCTTCATCGCGCCGGTGTTGGCGGCGTAGAGTGCGCTGGTCAGGTCGCCGACAAACTTGTTCGCGCCGGCGAAGCCGATTTCGGCGTAGTGGACGCCGAAGGCGGCCATGTGCTGCAACAGGCCGACGGCATTCGGCACGGAGATGTCGATCTGCGGCTGCTGCATCCCGTCCCGAAGGCTTGTATCGAAGATCTCGATCTTTCTGGTTTCAGATTCCTTCATTTGTCCTTGCGCCTGGTGGTGAAGATATTCTTCGCGGAAGATGGACTGCATCCAGGCTTCCGGTTTTGCGCAGTCTGTCTGCTGGCGTTTGCGTGAACATCCCAGAATACATGACGAGGAATGAGCGCGGGTCTTTGGGATTGCCAGAGAGATTTACTGCATTCGCGTCGATCTCCCGGATCTGGAGATCCAGGCATGGGCCGCCCGCGCGCTCCCTTTCAGAGAAGAGGCCTGTTCCAAGGTATTCTCGTGCGTCGTGCGGGAGGCAGGTACTTTCTTGAGGGAGTGTCTCCGGTAACCTCATGCCTGCGGCGCTTCTTCCCGATAAGGAAGATGCGGGATGAAGCACCAGCTTCTCGCGGGCGACCATCAGCGGGCAACCGCCCCGCGGAGTGCATGCGGAAACCGCCGGAATGGCCGTGCCTCGTTCATTCCGCGGCTCGCAAAAGCGCTGGGCGGCGGCAGGGGATCAGAAGTGGTTGAAGGAGCACAGCGGGGCCAGGAGTGAAAATGCCACAGGTCGAAGCAGAAATTGCCGGAATCGACCGGCAGCGGGAGGATGAACGGCTGGCTGCGCTGGATTCCACCGGGATTCTCGACACTCCGCCGGAGCCGAGCTACGATGCCATCGTCCGGCTGGCCGCCGAATACTTCCAGGCCGACTCGGCCACCATCGCATTTGCCGACGAGAGCCGCGTCTGGATGAAGTCCTGCTGGGGCCAGATGGTGCGCGAGCTTCCGCGCAAGAACTCCATCTTCGACCTGGTGCTCGCCGAAGACGGCCCGGTGGTGGTCCCGGAGATCTCCAGGCATCCGCAGTGCGATGCGTTATTGCCCCGTCTCAGACAACTCGGCATGGCTTCTTTTGCCAGCGTTCCAGTGCGTTGCTCCGACAAAAGAATCCTGGGAATCTTGACCATCTTCCGCAATAAGCCCAGCCAAAAGATGCAGGCGGAAGCGATTCGCAACCTTGAGGGCCTGGCCGACATGGTCTCAAGCCAGTTGGAATTGCGCAGGCTGCGTAAGGTCTTGAAAGGGAATGGGCATGGGCCGCGGCACTCCCGCACAGCCGCCACTGCCGGCGAAAACTGGCCGAATGGGGCCGATCTGCACCATGCCCTCGACCGGGGCCAGTTTGTGCTCTATTACCAGCCGGAAGTGGATCTCGCCACGCGCAGAATTGTGGGTCTTGAGGCCCTTATCCGCTGGTCTCACCCCGAGCGGGGACTGATCCCTCCTATGGACTTCATCCCGCTGGCCGAAGAAAACGGGTTGATTCTGCCCATCGGCGATTGGGGCCTGGCTGAAGCCTGCGGCCAGATTCAGAGATGGTGCCATGAGGATCCCCGCCATGTCTCGCTGCGGGTCTGCGTGAACCTCTCCGCTCGCCAGTTCCTGCGCGAGGGGCTGGCCGACCACGTTGAGGCCCTCTTGGTAGAGGCTGGCATATCCAGCCGCCAACTTGGGCTGGAGATGACCGAGTCGAGCCTGATTCCCAATCTGCATCCCGCCCTGGAAGTCCTCGGCAGCCTGCGCAGGCTTGGCGTTTCCCTGCTCATGGATGACTTCGGCACCGGCTACAGCTCTCTCAACTATCTCCATTCCTTCCCCTTCGACGTGCTCAAAATCGACCGCTCCTTTGTGGGCCGCATGACCGAGGGCGATCAACCGCTGCAGATTGTGCGCACCATCATCGAGCTGGCCCGCGTGATGGGGATGGACGTGGTGGCCGAGGGGATTGAAACGCTGGAGCAGTATCGCCTGCTGCGCGAGATGAAGTGCCGCTATGGGCAGGGCTTTCTGTTTGCCCGCCCCATGAGCGCCGAGGCCGTGACCCAACTGCTCAGGCTTCCGGGCCGCGTACTGCCCGACCCCGAACTCTGCGAAGCTGTTTGCGCATGAACTTTTGAAACGCTTTTTGAGATTCAGAGAATCGGATCTCCCGGTTGATGGGAACAGTTCTGCGCGTTTCATTTCAGAACAGGCCGCAGGCTTGTCCTCTTCTGAAATCTGGCGAGTTTTTTGCGTGGAAGTTCTCTCACGCTAACCGCCGGGCCGCACGGTATGCTTCTTGCCATGGAGCAACCTGGCGCAAACGCGTCCTCCCCCACCTCCCCCAACTTTGCGGGTTTGTTGGCGGCGCTTGCCGCTCGCGCGCAGGATTCATCTCCCGCCTGGAACGATGACGGCCTTGAGGACGATGTAGCAACCCTCAGCTACGAGCGCGCCCTGCGCGCCCATGCGCGGTTTCGTCCAGCCGGTCCCACCGATCAATCGCTCACCGATGCCGTTGATCCGGGGCCAATTCGCCTTGAGGAGGTTTCTCCGGCTGATGATGCGGAAGGCGCGCGGCCGGCAACTTTTCCTAATGCATCCCGGCAAGCGGCTGCAACTCCGAAGCCGCAGTCCAATCGCGCGCAAGCCGCTGCCTTTGACCGGAATGTGAAGGATGCCAGCATCACCATCCGCATGAGCAGGGCGGAGTGCGCACAACTGCACAGGCGCGCCGCCGATGCCGGGCTGACTATTTCGGCGTATATGCGCTCCTGCACCTTTGAGGCCGAGTCGCTGCGGGCGATGGTCAAGGAGACGCTGGCTCAGTTGCGTTTGGCCACGGCCCCGGCAAAGCTTGCCAACCCCGCGCCGATTCAACGCGCTCGCCTCTCCAGCCTGCCCGGCAAGCTGGCCCACGTCCTGACCCCCTGGCACGGCGCTCCGCGCGCCACTCGCGCTTGATCATCCGACTGTCTCAAATTGAGCTGAATCTCCCCGAAAAGCTTGGTAGGATCGCACCTGCGAATGCAAGGGCGAAAATCAGTCCACCTAGACGACAGGACATCCCGAAAGTCAGGAGACAAAGGTGAAGAAACTTCTTAGCATGACGGCGATTCTGTTCTTTACTGTTGCCAGCGCGTGTGGCCAGCCCCCAAACCCGCTGATTGGGAAGTGGGCCTTGTCCATGCCGCCGGGCGCGAAGTACGCCGCATTCTGCCCTACATCGCTGGAGTTTACGAGCACCACCCAGACGATGATTCGCGACGGCAAGCCAGCCACCGAGAAGGTGAACTACATTGCCGCCCAAACAGCGGTCTATCCGACCACCGTTTACGTCACGGGAAACTCGGCGAACCACACGACATACGAGTTCTCCAGCAAGGACAAGATGGTGATGGATACCGCGGCTGGTTGCACCTACCAGAGACAATAGCGGATCATTCCACTTCCAGCACCAGGCACTTCAGATATTCGGTCTCCGGAAGGTTCAGCACTACGGGATGATCGAGAGCCGCGCCGCGCCGCTCCAGCAGCCGCACGCGCCGATGGGCATCGGCGGCGGCTGAGGCCACGCTGGCCTCCAGATCGGCCCAGCCCACGTGATGGGAGCAGGAACAGGTGACCAGCAGGCCGCCGGCGTTCATCATCTTGAGCGCTCTCAGGTTCAGTTCCTTGTAGCCGCGCAGCGCGCCCTCGACGGCCCTGTGGCTCTTGGCAAAGGCGGGCGGATCAAGCATGATGGCGTCGAACCTTTCGCCCGCGTCCGACCAGTCGCGCAGGATCTCAAAGGCATCGCCTTCTACCCACTCCACCTGCGCCTTGAGCCGTGAGCGGTTTGCATCGAGATTCCGCTCCGCCACTTCAAGCGAGGCGCGGGAGGCGTCAATTCCCGTAACCCGGCCGCAGACTTCAGCCAGGTGCAAGGCAAAGCCGCCCTGGTAACAGCAGACGTCGAGCGCCCGTCCGGTTGCTCCGAGCCTCTTCGCCCAACCAGCGGCGGCGGCGTAGTTGGTTCGCTGGTCGAGGAATGCTCCCGTCTTTTGCCCGGCGCTGGCGTCGTAGTGAAACCTGAGGCCGTTGAGGCGGAATTGTGTGCTGACAACCTGAGCCGCGGCGTCTTTGACGAAGAGCGGGTCCGGGTTGGGCGCCGCCAACCCTTCCAGCTCGCGCACGCGCGGATCGGGACGCTCCAGAATGGCCCCCGGCGCAAGCTCTTCGCGTAGCACGCGCACGCACCGCTCCCGCACTCCTGCGGAGTCCAACCCTTTGGCCAGAAGTTGGAGAATCACCAGGTCGCCGTACTTGTCCGCGACCAAGCCGGGCAGCTCGTCCGCCTCGCTGAAGCAGAGCCTGCAGGCGTCGTTGAGTTCGTCGAGGAGCGGCTTCCGGCGTGCAATCGCCACGCGCAGCCGGGCTTCCAGCAACCGAAGCCATGCGGCCTCGTCGAGGGCCTCGCGTGAGACCAGCCGCAGAGCAATCTGGGATGTGGGGCTATAAAGCGCCGTGCCCAGCAGCAGCCCGCGGCTGTCGGCCACAGGCAGAAGCGCGGGCGGTTCGCCGGCGGGCAGTTCAATCGACTCAATGTCGGAGGCGTAAACCCACAGATGGCCCGAACGCAGCCGGTCGGCGGCACGGCGGTTGATTCTGGCTCCGGGATTCGCCTGAGTCCGTTCAGAGGAAGTGGCAGGGCCGGCAGTTCTGGGCGCTTTTTGGATTGCGGCAGTTCGGGGGGTGCGCGGCTTGGTCATGGGCTCCCTTGGTCCGGTTCATCTAACCCTCATCCTATCAAGGAACGAACCCTGAGCCCGCATGGCGGCGGATGCAATCCATCGCCCTCTACAATAAAGGCAGATGACGCATCTCTCCGCCCTCCTGCCGCAGTTGGACTGGCGCTGGCTTTGGCTCACTACAGCGGCCTTTCTGGCCGGACTGCTGAACGCCGTGGCGGGCGGCGGCTCCTTCCTGCTTTTTCCTGCCATGTTGGGGATGAAGATGCTCCCCATTCAGGCCAATGCAACCAACACGGTGGCTCTTTGGCCGGGCCAGCTCACTTCGGTGGCGGCTTATCGCGACGATATCCGCAAGAATCTGCGCATCGCCCTGCCGATGGGCGTGGCCGGCCTGCTAGGCGGCACGGCAGGCGCGCTTGTGCTGCTGCATACGCCGCAGATGACCTTCCTGCACCTTGTGCCCTGGCTGCTGTTGGCGTCGGCCTCGATCTTCGCCCTTACCGGCCCGGTCTCCCGCTGGCTGGCGCGCCGCAGTCTAGCCCGTCGGAAGGGGGCAACCGCCGACGCCGTCCATGCGCCGCGCCGGCTGCCGGTCTTTCTGGCCACGATGGCGGTTTGCTTTTATATCGGCTACTTCGGGGCCGGGGCGGGCTTTCTGCTCATCACGGTGCTCTCGCTCTTCGGATACCAGGATTTGCACGAGATCAACGCTCTCAAGGTCGTCTCGACCACCCTGGCCAACGGCATCGCCTTCATTCTCTTCGTGGCGAATGGCCAGGTCGTCTGGCGCTACTGCCTGCTGGCCATGGTGGTCTGCGCCATTGGCGGCTACGCCTCGGCGCGGCTGGCCCGGCGCGTACCTCAGCCCGTGCTGCGCGGGCTGGTGGTTTTCATTGGGCTCTTCATGGCCGCGTGGTTCTTTATCAGTGAACAGTGAACAGTGGACAGTGGTCAGTCTCAGTGCAACAGGCAACTGGAACGTTCACCGGCCGGGATGTTGATGGCCGGGGGCGTACGGACAGCGCTTGACCACTGACTGCTGACGACTGACGACTGACCACTGACCACTGACCACTGTAAACTGTCGTTATGAGCCACGAAGGCATCCGCTTTGTCCCCAAGGATGATGAGGCCCGCGAGAGCGAGGCCGAGCGTCCCCTGCCGCGCATCGCCGTTACCCCGGACAAGGTCCGTGTGTTGCTGACCGAGGGCAAGGGCATGGAGATCGACTGGGCTGACGGCCACCGCAGCGCCTGGAGCTTTGCCTGGCTCCGCGAAGCCTGCCCCTGCGCCACCTGCGTGGAAGAGCGCAAGCTGGAGGGACGCAAACCCGGCCAGCCCAAAGCAAAACCCACCGCCGTTCTGCCCATGTACACCCCGCCGCCCAAGCCAGCCAGCGCCCATGCCGTGGGCCGCTATGCCATCCAGTTCAACTGGCAGGACGGCCATACCTCCGGCATCTACTCCTGGGAGCATCTGCGCCGCGTCTGCCAGTGCCGCGAATGCACCTTCGCCGCCGAGGAGACCTCCGGCGCACCGAACTAAGTGCTACCTGGCGGGCTGGCGGTTCTGAAAGTGGGCACGTTGAACACATAAAACTGTGCTCCGCTGCGGCAGTTGCTGATTTTGAGGCATTTAGGGAGCCGCTATTCGATCTGTTCCTTCCGTGAGTTGCCGGTTTTGGACTGGATTTCTCCTGAAAAGATCCATTTCTCCTCGGTTTTCCACAGAAGGGGCGGCTTTGTGGAGAAACTGAACCAAATAGAGCACGATTATCCACCTGTTTTTTTGTCTCCGCGGTCATTTAGTTCTGCTTATCCACGGTCAGTCTTGGCATAATCCAAGCAAGAGCGGTTCCTCAGTACCTGTTCCAAGAGCCGAGTTCACGAAGGGCGGGGTCCGGGACTCGAGCTCAAAGGTTGAGTTCGGGACCCAACGCCTCACCGGATCACCCACGGGGGCACGGAAGAGTGACCAGCTATAGCCGTCAGGACGTACTGCGTATCCTGCAAATCAGCTCCCGCCAGTTGCAGGCCTGGGAGCGAGCCGGAATCATTCCCCAACAACAGAGCTACAGCTTCCAGGATCTCGGTCAGTTGCGGACCTTGCGCATCCTGCGCGAGGAAGACGTCTCAGTGGCGTCGATCCGGCACTCCATTGTGGCCATGAAGGCGGTGGCGGGGATGGCGAATCCGCTGCTGGAGGCGAGCCTGGTGAGGACCGGGACGCGCCTTGCTTTCCGGCATTGCGGAGCGATGGTCGACCCGATCCGTCGGCAGTTGCTCTTTGACTTCGAGCGCATGGAGCAGATGGGCCGCCTCTCGGCCCGGCCGGAGCCGTATCCGCTGCGCAAAGTCGGCGCGGGCAGCCCCAAGGGCGTGCAGGAACTCTTCCTGACCGCGGTCCATGCCGAAGAGGCGGGCGAAAAGCAGCGCGCCATCGGCCTCTACGAGCAGATGATGAAGCGCGATCCGGCCTTTGCGCCGGCCTGGATTAACCTGGGGACGATTCACTTCCACCTGCGCCAGTTTGATAAGGCCGAGGCGCTCTACCGGCGGGCCACGGAGATCGATCCGAATTACGTGCTGGCGTTCTTCGATCTGGGCAACGTGCTCGACGAGTTGCAGCGGCTGGATGAATCGATTGTCGCCTACCGGCGCGCGGTTGCGCTGGCTCCCCGCTACGCCGACGCCCACTACAACTTGGCGCTGGCCCACGAGCGCCGGGGCGAGGAGCGTCCGGCGCTGCGCCACTGGCAGGCCTACGCGCGGCTCGACAAGGGCGGTCCCTGGGCCGACCACGCCCGCGGCCAGATTCGCAAGCTCCTCGACCGCGAGAAGCTAGGAATTGCCTGGCGCGCGAAGAGCTTCATCCCGCCGTGCAAGGGCACAGCCGCGCTGGAGCTGGTGAGCGGCGGGGAGTGATCTCTAAGCGATTGGCGATCGCAGTTTCCTATCTCCGAGAGTCCGGCCTGGGGCGACCGGCTCTGGTTTGCTTTGAACGTCTTGATACGCGAATGAAAGACAAATTGTCGCGGCGATAAACCAGACGCTGGGGACTGCGTCCTTATTTCCACACCTTTTCAGGCACTCACACGGCAACAACACCTCTGACTCATCAAGTCTCATTGGATAGCAATCGGTATACAATTGATTCTGTAGGGCCTCACTTTGAAATTGACACTGGCAACCCCCTTGGGTTTATAGTGTCTATTCAACAGGAAGGTAAGGGTTTGCCACGGTTATCAATTCCTGAGCGGTTCCGTGTCGGCATTGCTGCGTTTGTGGCACTGCCAGAGGAAGCTTTTGCCGAATTATTGAAGGTCATAGAGGAAAACATCTCCGCAGAAACGGCTGAACTGGCGGCGGCGCAAATTCTTGAGCGTTTGCCCTCTATTCCGAAATCGGACTTGACGAAGATAATCAACGCAATGGCCTCGTTGCAGAGCCTCAATGAGAGGTCCCATGTTCCGGCCCCGGTCCTTGCCGAAGATGTCGCAGATTCCCTAAATCAGGATTCCGCAGACCGCGTGAAGGGTATCAGTCGAGACGTGATCACATCTCGCGTAGAGCAGATCGTCAATGGTAAGGACATAAACATTACGACTGCCAAGATCGCCGAGATACAAATGGAGATCGAGAGATCCTTTTGCAGGGCCAGAATCTTGACAGATGTCAGAGCGGCTTTTTCCGATGACGCATCTGAGCCTCCCCGTGGAATGACACTTCTGCACACTCTTCAAATCGGATATCACGACGATACGGGGCTTCACAAGGAGTTCTATGTCACCCTGGAAAGCGACGATTTGAAGGAATTGAAAGAAGCGATTGAACGAGCAGAGAGGAAAAAGAAGACTCTCGAAGAATTGCTCGCCAAAGCTGACTGCAAACTATTCGAGTGAGGTTTATGCAAGGATTAGCTACCTGCCGTGTCCTGCAAATGGAGGAGCAAAATTCTCCAGAAGAGAGCGTGTATCCACGCGATTGGATATCACATAAAAAGCCTCGTGTGCGCTTCGACCTTGCCGGGTATACGCTATCCACCCCCGAACCGCAACCGCTCCCAGATGTGATTCGGTATATTCATGCACTGTCCGAGAAGCAAGTGACATTGTTGGAGCGAATCGGTCAGTATTCACATGCAGATGAAATCAAATTTGAGCGGCTGGCGGAAGAGTGGGAAAGGGCGACGATTTTCTTGTCTTCTCTTACGAAGATAGTGCTACACCCGGCCTACCAGAGAATCATCGGGATGGGACCAGCCGCCATTCCGTTGATATTGCGTGAAATGAAGAAGAAGCCGGGCCATTGGCTTTGGGCTCTGGATGCATTGACTAACGGGGAATCGCCCGCCTCTGGTTCTCAGAACCTTATGGAAGCCACGGAGGCGTGGCTCAGGTGGGGAGAATCTCGCGGCTATTTAAACACAGGCGAAGCGCGATGAATGCGCGGCAATACCTCCCAGATGAGTTGTTGGCATTAAGTCTGTTTCCGAATCTCGATGGGGTTTTCCGAAAGACTAGCGAATTCGATCCTCTTTATAACTGTCTCGCTTGGGCTCTTGGAATAACTTGGGCATGGTTTTCCCATGAGACGCGCCTGGCCGGGTACTACTGGCCCGCAGGGGTTCCCAGAGAGTGGACGGTACCGGCGATTCAAAAAATCTTCGCTTTCCATGGATACGTGGAAGAAACTGCAAATCGAGACTTTGAGCCTGGATTCGAAAAGATCGCATTTTTTGTCGATAGCAATAACGAACCGCAACATTTTGCCAAGCAAATTGCTAATGGTAAATGGTCGAGCAAATTGGGGCAGCACATTGACATCGAACACGAGAACTTAGAGTGCCTTGAAAATGGGGATTATGGAAACGTGACTCTCCTATTGAAACGGAAGGCAGCGGGAAGTATATGAAGAACCGAACTGGCACAGATGATTCCGAAAGCAGGGCGCCCCGGGTCTCGCCTTTGAGACATGGGAAACGATGAACCCCATCCCGGCGGAGGGAGCAGTGGCCTTCAGGCCACTGGATAGAGCGGATGAATGCTGGGCCTTCAGGCTCGGGCCTTCTCCGCAGCCTGCCCAAAAAGACCCGCGGCTGAGGCCATTTTAATTGCATGCCCGCGTTCACGGGACCCACGCCCCTGCTCCCTCCAGAAGAAGAATGCCGGGCCAAACCATCGCTCGTGGTAGGTTGAGATGTGGGCGTGCGCCAAACAGCAAACCTTGAAACGAGGACAAAGAACTATGGAAATCAAAAGAGCAGGTACGCAGCCATCCGTCAAGGGGCCGGCCGAGTGGTTCACGGGCACGGTACGGATTGATCCGCTCTTTCAGGCGCCTGATCCGGCGCTGGTTCAGGGCGCCAGTGTCACCTTCGAACCCGGTGCGCGGACCGCCTGGCATATGCACCCGCTCGGCCAGACTCTCATCGTAACGGCCGGCTTTGGCTGGGTGCAGCGCTGGGGCGGACTGGTCGAGGAGATCCGGCCCGGAGATGTGGTCTGGTTTTCGCCCGGCGAGAAGCACTGGCATGGAGCCACGCCCAACACGGCAATGATGCACATCGCCATACAGGAAAAGCTTGACGGGAAGGTTGTCGATTGGATGGAACAGGTCACGGATGAGCAATACCGGAAGTGATTACGGCGGTGGCCCAGGCCTGACCACCAAGCTGGGTGCCGGGTGCCCCGTCCTTTCGCGCACTTGGCGAAAGTGTGGGAGACCACGAACCTCCGTCAGGCGCCTCCCGTCTTTCGGCCAAATCACACTCCTGATTGCTTTCCAGTGGATAGAGTGGAAAAATGGATGTGGAGGCATTCAATGGCGGTTCAACTCAGTCCGGAACAGGCGGAGGTGGTGGGGCTGGCGATTCACGCCGGTCTGATCCGCATCCCTGACGACGTGGTTGGGGTTGGGGTTGAAGCCATCCGGCAGCGCCTGGAAGCACGGGAACCGGCCATCGCGCCGCTGAGCGCGGAAGAATGGTCCCGAGAGCTTCACGCCTGGATGCACAGCCATCCGGGAACCACGCCGGTGCTCTCGGATGAAGCCATCAGCCGGGAGCAAATCTACGGAATGCGCGGCCTCTAGGTGGCGATTCTGCTGGACACCAATATCCTGCTGCGGATAGCACAACCGCATTCGGCTCAGGCCCCGATCGCCGAACGGGCGCTCAGCGCGCTTCACCAAAGAAATGAATCTCTGCACATTGCCTCGCAGAATCTCGTCGAATTCTGGGCCGTTGCAACGCGCCCGGTAGCGGAGAACGGCCTTGGCATGACGGTTGAGCAGGCAATGGGACAATTGCTGGCACTCAAGCGACTTTTCACCTTGCTGCCGGAAGCGCCGCTGCAGAGTGAGTGGGAACAACTCGTAACAACTTACCGCGTATCCGGGAAGAACAGCCACGATGCCCGTCTGGTAGCCGCAATGATGGTTCATGGGACGAGAGGCATCCTGACCTTCAACGTGCAGGATTTCGCGCGTTACGCCGGCATTCTCGTCCTTGATCCCCGCACGATAGTCTGAGGATGCTTCCGTACCCCATTCTCACTGTCATCCCGAGCGAGCGATGAGCGAGCGTTTGGTCCCACCGCAGAGCCTGCCTTGAGCGAAGTCGAAAGGTGGTTTGCAGATTATTTCTCTAAAGCGCGCACAATAGAAGCAGTCGCAAACGCGAGGCCCTGATGACCACGGCCCAACCTCTAACGCACGCAGTCTCAGTCCCCGGTTCCTGGTCCCTGATTCCCGAGGGTACCCCCCTCCCCCCTATTTACCGTGAAACCGTGAAACTGTGAAGGGGCCGTGTGCGCTGGCTCTTCCCTTGCTACCGGCAAGCCTCGCCCGGCCGGTCGAGGATGTCGTTGGTTCTGGCGCGGTGGTCGGGGCGCAGAATGGCGCCCGACTTCAGCACCAGCCTTCCTTCCTGGCTGAGAAGCGGATCGAGGGTAGCGACCGCTCCCACCGGCGCTCCATCCAGGGTTTGCGCGCAGTACCAGTCCTTGCCGGCTGAGTCGCCGTTCCGATACCACTTGCGGCAGGCGATGACAGTCTTGTCGGAATCCAGAGCGCACTGGTACCAGAAGAAGAGCGCCGGGTAATCGCCCCGGCCGGAACCGGGCAGCGCAAAGGCATCGGCGGGAACCCTGGCTGGCCGCCTGGAAGCATCGGCGATCGCGAGAATCGGCCGGTGCACCTCGGCGACGCACCCGGCGTCCTTGAAGTTCTCGTACCGCGAGCCCCGCTTGATCTTCATCGTGGGCCGGTCCTGCGAACTGATCCAGATCGATCGCCGGTTGAAGCGGATCTGAAGCTGCTTTCCGGTAAGCTCCTCGATGCTGGAGAACTTCTCCCCGTGAAGATAGCTCCTGCCTTCTCCGACCAGAACCTGATCTCCGAGGCGGAAGCAGAAGGCGCTGGCCTGATCGGCGAGCGCGGAGCATCCAGCCCCGCAGGGAAGATAATTCGCCGCCTCGACCAGCGTGGCCGCGGCATAGCTCTTTGCTTCTCTGGCGGAAGCGCGGGGGGTAAAGCTCAGAGCGGCGGATGCGGCAAGAGCGATGAGCAACAGGGAGCGGAGGCTCCCGGCTATGCTGACACGGTGAGAGCGCCTGAATCGAATCGGGTCGCTGGATGATTGCGTCATGGGGTTTAAGGTACTACTGCGCGTTGCCGCCTCGCAAACGCCGGGGAGGAGCGACAGGCCACAAGGCCGCTGCTGTTATTCTTGAAGGGTGATCCAGCACTCGAGAATCAAGGGATTTGCCGCGATGGGCCTGCTTTTTGCGGTTGCCATGGCCGCCTGCCACAAGGAAGAGCAGGCCGTGGTTGGCGTGGCGCAGAACGCGGTCAACGCCGAGCACAAAGCCCAGGCCGCGGCCACCGAACAAGATAGCCAGCGCGCCGCCCTCGCACAGATTCCGCTGCCCGCCAAGAGCATGTATGTGGATGTGCATGAGCCGAGCGCGTGGATCAATCCGTTTCTCTCGGTGGATGCCGATAGCCTGAACCTGCGTATCACCCTGGCCGACGCCAATACGAGCGCAATAGGCCAGGGAACCATGCTGCGGCCCGAGGCCGCCCGGCGCCAGGAGATTCAGTTGCGCCCCGCCGATCTGGCCCAGGCTCTTATCGCGCTGCCCCCCGGCGCATGGCGCTATGGCCGTGTCATCGCCGTGGCCGAATCGCCGCAGGCCAGCAAGAAGGACCGCCCCAAAGTCCGCCGTAACGTGGAGGCGGTGATTCAGCAGCTCAACGACCTGGGCGTGGTGGTGGAAGAGTGGCCCACGCGGTAGAAAGCACCAACTGAAGCCGATCTTCCAGACGTTACGTTGGGAGCGGGGCGCTGACACTGCTGATCTTGAAGTCAGGCATCGTCTCTGCTAGCCTTGAATCAGCCATCTTCCTTATTCCACTTATTCTTAAGAGGATTATGAACGGGAGCATCCCATTCGGCTCATCTTTGAGCACGTTGAAAACCAATTGAAACAGCGCTTGGCAGAACGGCGCAGGGAGGTCTTCCAGAATGGATGAACGAGAGATTTATGCCCGGCTGGACCAGGTGTTTCAGGACGTTTTCGATGAAGATTCAATTAAGGTCGTTCCCGAGCTTTCCGCCAAGGACGTAGATGGCTGGGATAGTCTCACCCATATTCGCCTGATACTCACAGTTGAGAGGGCGTTCAAGATCAAGTTTTCAACTTCAGAGATAGGCAAGCTGGAAAACGTAGGCGATCTTGTCGCGCTGATCAAAGCGCGAGCCTAGCACGAGCCATCTCTTCATCATTGAGACCTTCATGTGTGAAGAAACGGGGACGGAAACCTGCCGATGAACCCACTTTATGCGGAACTGCAATGGCTGCCGAGAGCCCCCGCCGAGTTTTCCAGCAGGTTGAAGGCCCTGGGGAGTTCGACGGATTCGCTGGGGCGCGACGTGCAGGCGCTGGCCTTGCCCTCCCTGGACCTGAATCAGCTGACGAAGCTGGCCGGCGCAATTGGCAGGGCGCGCGGGGAAGGGAAGTCCCTGAGTCCGCTGACGCCCTTCCGGCTGGCGGTGCTCAGCAATTCAACGATTGATCTGATTGTGCCGGCGCTGGTGGCAAGCGCCGCGCGGCATGGGATTGCGCTCGAGGTCGTTCAGCCCTCCTACGATCAGGTGGCGCAGGAGGCACTGACTCCTGACTCCAAGGTGAACAGCTCGAAGCCCGATGCCGTGCTTTTTGCGCTCGATTATCGCGGGTTGCCGTTGAAGCTTTCTTTGGGCGACCCTGAGTCTGCCGCAGCGACGGTGCAGGGAGCTATCGGCTATCTGCAAGCGCTGAGCAACGGAATCAAGGCCAGCACGAATGCGGTTTGCATCTTTCAGAGCTTCGCTCCGCCCGCGGAATCGCTCTTTGGCAGCCTGGACCGCACTCTGCCGGGAACCATGAGAAGCCTGATTGACGGCATCAACCGCGAGCTGGCGGAGTTTGTCTCCGGATCAGGCGATGTGCTGCTCGATGTGGCGGCGCTCGCGGAGACAGTGGGCCTCTCGGATTGGCACGATCCGCAGCTTTGGAATATGGCCAAGTTTTCCTTCTCCGACCAACTCATTCCGCTGTATGCCGATCACGTGGCTCGCGTGGTTGCGGCGATCCGGGGCAAGAGCGGAAAGGTCCTGATTCTGGATCTGGACAATACGGTCTGGGGCGGAGTGATCGGAGACGATGGCCTGGATGGCATCCAGATAGCGCAGGGCGATGCCAGGGGCGAAGCGCACCTGGCGGTGCAGCGTTTGGCGCTGGATCTGAGGCAGCGCGGAATAGTGCTCGCTGTTTCATCGAAGAACACCGACGAGGTGGCGCGCGCGCCGTTTGAGAAGCATCCGGAGATGCTTTTGAAGCTGGATCATATCGCCGTCTTCCAGGCCAACTGGAACGACAAGGCCACCAACATTCAGGCCATCGCCGAGGAGTTGTCGCTGGGCCTCGATGCGATGGTCTTTCTGGACGACAATCCAGTGGAGCGGGGGCTGGTGCGCAAGTTGCTTCCGCAGGTGGCCGTTCCAGAGCTGCCGGAGGAGCCTGCCTACTATGCGAGAACGCTCGCGGCGGGAGGCTACTTTGAAGCTGTGGCCTTTGCCAGCGAGGATCTGAAGCGCGCGGGTTTCTACCAGGACAACGCGAGGCGCGCCGGCCTTCAGAAGCAGGTGGGCGGCGTGGATGCCTATCTGACATCGCTGGAGATGACCATTACCTTCCAGCCGTTCGACGCGACAGGAAGAGCGCGCATCGTTCAGCTGATCAACAAATCCAACCAGTACAACCTGACGACGCGCCGTTACACCGATCCGGAGGTGACCGAGGCGGAGAACGACGCTTCGGTCTTTACCCTTCAAGTCCGTCTTGCGGACATCTTCGGCGACAACGGCATGATCAGCGTGGTGATCTGCCGGCCCGGCGAAGCCGGGGAGTGGGAGATCGACACCTGGCTGATGAGTTGCCGCGTGCTGGGACGCAAGGTGGAGCACATGGTGCTGCGCGAGATTCTTGGGCACGCACGCGTGGCGGGCATTCATAAGCTGATGGGAGTTTACCGGCCCACGGAGCGGAACAAGCTGGTAGTGGACCACTATGCGAAGCTCGGATTTGCAAAGGCGGGAGAAGAAGAGTCGGGCCTTACGCGCTGGGAGTTGCTGGTTGAGGCAGCGGACCCGGCGAGCGCGCCGATGAAGGTGGTGTCGCAAGGCTTTGCGGCCAAGGAGAAACGGATCGCATGACGCAATCCGACGCAGGGGATTACGAGCGCGCGATGGAGAAGAAGCGGCTGCGGCGAGACTGGGTTCTGCTGACGATCTGTCTCGTTTTAGCGTGGATAAGGCGTTTTGGCACTTCACGCACAAGCTTCGTACCATACGTCAACCTGGGGTGAAACACGCTACCATTCCATCGTGGGTATTCCAACTATCTTCGAGCTGTTGAATCAGCCCCCGCTTGACCATGAGCGCTTCCACGCGCACCGCGAGCTGGAAGCGCTTCTGAAGGCGACAGTGCGCGGCGACGTGCGCTTCGATCTTGGCTCCCGGGCTCTCTATGCAGCCGACTCTTCGAATTACCGTCAGCTTCCGTTGGGCGTGGTGCTGCCGCGCGATGCGGCGGACGTGGAGGCTGCGTTGGCAGCCTGCCGCTCGACTGGAGCCGCTGTGCTGCCGCGCGGCGCGGGGACGAGCCTGGCGGGCCAATGCGCCAATGTGGCCGTGGTCTTTGACTATTCGCGCTATATGAACAAGCTGGGCTCGCTTGATTCGGAAGCGAGACTGGCCACGGTTGAGCCGGGGATCGTTCTGGACCGGTTGCGCGAGGCCGCCGAACGGCATCACCTGACTTACGCGCCCGATCCGGCGACTCACTCGCGCTGCACCCTCGGCGGCATGATCGGCAACAACAGTTGCGGCGTCCACGGATTGCTCGGCGGCAAGGTAGTGGACAATGTTGAATCTCTCGACCTGGTGCTCTACGACGGGACGCGGATGACCGTGGGCCGCACCAGCCCCGCGGAACTCGAAGCCCTGATCCGGGCCGACGGCCGCGTGGGCGAGATTTACTCGAGCCTTGCACGGCTGCGCCAGCGCTACGCCACACTTATCCGGGCGAGATTTCCGCGGATTCCGCGGCGGGTCTCCGGCTATAACCTGGACGAGCTGCTCGACGAGAACAGCTTCCATGTGGCCCGCGCGCTGGTGGGCTCGGAGGGTACCTGCGCCACCGTCGTCGGCGCCACGCTGAACCTGACCGCGAGCCCGCCCTTCCGCGTGCTCACCGCGTTGGTGTTTGGCGACGCTTTTCAGGCGGCTGACGCCGTGCCGCGCGTACTCGAGTTTGGGCCGATCGGGCTGGAGGGCTTCGACGGGCTGCTGCTGGACTTCATGCGGCGCAAGGGGTTGGCCGTGGAGGAGGTCGCGCTGCTGCCGCCGGGCGGCGGATTTCTGCTGGTGGAGATGGGCGCCTGGGATGCGGCTGAAGCGCGGGAGAAGGCTGAAGCGCTGGTACGCGCCGCGCAGACGTGGCCCGCCGCGCCCACGGCCCGCGCCTACGACTCGGAGGAAGCCGCCCGAGTCTGGCGCGTGCGTGAATCGGCGCTGGGGGCGACTGTCTTCGTTCCCGGCGAGCCGGAGGGCTTTGAGGGCTGGGACGATGCGGGCGTTCCTCCCGCGCAACTGGGCGCCTACCTGCGGAAGCTCACGGCGCTGATGGGCGAGTACGGCTACCGCAGCCCGCTCTATGGGCACTACGGCCAAGGATGCGTCCATATGCGCATCAACTTCGACTTCCGCTCTCAAGACGGACTGCGCAACTTCCGCGAGTTCATCGACCGCGCCGCCGATCTGGTTCTCAGCTTTGGCGGGTCGCTCAGCGGCGAGCATGGCGACGGCCAGGCCCGAGCCGCACTGCTGCCGAAGATGTTCGGTCCGGAGCTGATGCAGGCCTTCCGCGAGTTCAAGGCGATCTGGGATCCGGAGAACCGCATGAATCCAGGCAAGCTGGTGGACGCGGTGCGTGTCTATGACCCGGTAGAAAACTTGCTCCACGGTCCGCCAAACGCGCCGAGCCGGACTCCCTCTCACACCGCGCTCGAAACTCATTTTGTTTTTGCAGCCGACGGAGGATCGCTGAAACGCGCCACGGAGCGTTGCGTGGGCGTGGGCGCATGTCGCAAGAGCGAGGGCGGCGTGATGTGCCCAAGCTACCGCGCTACCGGCGAGGAGCAGCACTCGACGCGGGGCCGCGCGCGGCTGCTGTGGGAGATGCTGGCCGGCGCTCTGCGCGAGGAGGGGTTCCAGAGCCGCGCCGTTTATGAGGCGCTCGACCTTTGCCTCAGTTGCAAAGCATGCAAATCCGAGTGCCCGGTGCAGGTGGATATGGCCGCCTACAAGTCCGAGTTTCTGGCCCAGCGCTACAAGGGCCGATTGCACCCGCTGCACCACTATATCTTTGGCTTTGCCGACCGGCTTGCGCGGCTGGGCTCGCTCGCTCCCGCGCTGACCAACGCTCTGTTGACCGGCCCCGTCACCAGTCCGCTCATCAAGCGAATCGTGGGCGTGGCCAAGGAGCGCGGGTTGCCGCGGCTGGCAGCGAAGAGTTACCAGCAAAGCCGCGCCGCACTTCGGTCGGAACAAAACCTCCAAGTCCCATCCATTCCGCTTCTCTCTGCGAAAAGGATGGGAAACCAGGAATCCCGGCAGGTTCTGCTTTGGCCCGACACCTGGAACAACTACTACCATCCGCAAGCCCTGGCCGCCGCTGAATCCCTCCTGACCGAGGCCGGCTTCCGCGTCGAGATTCCCAAGGGGCACATCTGCTGCGGCCGTCCGCTCTATGACTTCGGTTTGCTCGACGCGGCACGCGCTTATCTGGCGCGCGTTCTCGACCTCATGGCCTCGCGGATCGAGGCAGATCTGCCCTTCATCTTCCTCGAACCCAGTTGCGCCAGCGTCTTCAAGGATGAGATGCTGGAACTCTTTCCGGACGATGAACGCGCCCGGCGGCTGAGCCGGCAGGTCTGTCTGCTGGCAGACTTCTTGGCTGCAAAAGCCCCCGGCTTCGCTCGCGGCCGGCTCCAGGGCACGCGGATTCTCGTCCACGGCCACTGCCATCACAAGGCGGTCTTCGGCGGGCCGGGAAGCGAGATTGCCCTGTTGCGTCAGGCGGGGGCGACGGTCCAGCCGATCCAGGCCGGCTGCTGCGGCATGGCCGGTCCCTTCGGTTTTGAGGCAGACAAATTCGAAGTGTCCAAGGCCATCGCAAACGACGGCCTCTTGCCCGCGGTCGAGGCCGCGGACCCAATGACGCTCATCGTGGCGGACGGCTTCAGTTGCCGCGAGCAGATCTCTCAGCTAAGCCAGAAGACAGCGATGCACTTCGCCGAGGTCCTCGCACGCTCCCATGGCGGCTGATTGCTCGAAGCGAGGCGGTGCGGCTCCAGGAGCCGCACCGCTATGCAAAGCTGGTGAAGGTGGCTGTGTAAGTGGGCGGATTGGATCCGGGGGCAGACGGCACAAGAAGAAGCGGAAAATTGCCTAGGGCCGGTTGCGACAGGATGTAGGTATCCTGCGGCAGTTGTCCCCCCGACCCCTGGAAACGCAGCGAGAAGCTGGTGAGGGCGCGTCTCTGCGAAAGCGCTCCCCTGGCAGCCGGCGCAGTTGTCGCTGAAGTCAAGTCCTTGACCTCAATCAGAGTCAGACGGCCCAGGGCCTTTCCGGCGAGGCTGACCGAGAAGCGCTCCCGGACATATGGCTCGAAGCTCTGACGGGTCAGACCCTCGAAGCTGGCCATGTTTTCAGGGCTGAAGGCTTCGTCCTCGCCCCGCTGTGCCAACGCGGATGGAAGGGCCGCCCCGGCCAGCAGGGAAAGAGAAGCCAGTTGAACAAAGTGACGCCGTGACAGGGACATGCCGTACCTCCCGGATTTCAGCCTCGGGGTCATTAACCCGCCAACGCTCCGCGATGCTGTCAATTTTCAGATGCTGTTTAAGAATGGGGGAATCAAAAACGAAACTTCGTTTGCTCATCTTATATCGGACGAGCGAAGGTTGCCTATATTTTTTTGCGGCGCACGGTTCATTCACTCGGCCGGGAAGAGACAGACAACTCCGAGCATGCGCCAGCTTCCTAAAACCGAGACTTCCTTTTCCTGACAAGAAAACCGAGGAGGAAGGCTGAGGCCGGGGTTGGACAGGCTGCGGAAGAAGGCAGGTCTCGGAACAAAATGCCCGAAAAGCATGCCTCAGGGGCTAAAGCCCGCGCCTATTTCGTTGCGTCTACGGCACGACTGAAGTCATGCCCTGACGCTTGTGGTGGCTCCGACAGGAGCTTTTCGGCAGCCTGTGGAACCCCCGCCTAGCTTCGGATTTGACTTTCGGCAGCCCGTTCAGTCCGCGCCCTTCGAAACATCGGCTTGTCCGGAGTTTCCTAGAAATTCAACGTGATTTTCGCCGTCAGCGCGCGCGGGGTTACATAGTGTGTACCGCTGAAGGTAGAGAGGAAGTTGTACAAGGCGTATTTGTTGGTGACATTGATCGCTGTCAGGTCGAGGTTTATCTTGCAGCGGTCTTTGTGGAAGAGATTGTCCTTGCCGACAGACGCATCAAAGAGATCGCGGGGCGCGATGCGCGGCGGGTTCTTGTCGTTATCGCCTCTGCCGGGAGCAGGGATTCTGACCAGCGTCGAGCTGTACTCAGAGGCCGGGCAGATTGCCGGCAATGGGTTGCCAGGGGTTGCCTTGACGCCGTTGCAGGTAAGTCCAGCCTGAAACTCTTCATCAGACGTGAGACCGCTCAGAATCACTGCCGGCTGGCCGTTGAGCGTGGTGGATGTGGGATCGCAGGCGCTGTTGGGGTCGTTGGAGAGCGGGTTGTAGCAGGGAGTTGCTCCGGCCACCATGCCTGAATCATAGCGCCAGTTGAAGCTGCCCCACAGGCCGCTCAACTGCTTGCCGCGTGAGAGCGTGTATTGCACGTGCGTCGTCTGGTTGAATTTCTCGTCGTGGTCGATGCGGAAGGGCAGGCCGGTCTGGCCCACGGTGGCTCCGGCTCCGGCCACCTGCGGCGGATAAAAGCGGGCGGCTACCGAAGAGGCAACCATGTAGGCGCTGACGCCATGGACCTGAGGAACATCCACGCGCAAGGCGTAGCCGGGAATCTTCGAGTTGTGCCAGTCGATGGGAAAGGTGATGGGAGTGTTTCCCAGCACGCTGAAGTCGAATGCGTTGTGGGTATACTTCCAGATGTACTCGCCGCTGAGGACGACCCGCTTGCCGAAGGCCTGCTGGAGTCCGGCGTGGAATTCGTTCTTGAAGCCAGGCTGAAGCGTTCCCGTTACGCCGGCAGAGCAGGCAAGCAACGGGGCCAGCACCGGATTCGAGCATCCGCTGCTCGACAGCACCAGGTTCTCATTGAAGGGCGTCTCCAGTGTGCGCGCATAGGAGACGCGCAGCACGGTCGTCGTGGGCTTGATGTTATAGGCAATGCCGACGCGGGGCTCCGCCTGTTGCGCCGACGTCAGGCCGTTGTACACATCGCCGCGCAGTCCCAGGTTGAAGAGCCAGTTGCCGGCCTTGATCTGGTCCTCGATAAAGAGACCAAGCTCCTTCACGTCGGTGCGGCCTGCGTAACTATAAAGGCTTCCGCTGCGGGTAAGGTCGTAAGGCGCGAGCACCGGCAGGTAACTCGGATTCGCGTCGTTGGGGCATAGAGACTGGCTGGAGTAACCGGGCGCGGGGTTGCCGTTCGCGTCCAGGCAGGGCGCGCTGAAGGCATACGTTGGATCGACAATGCCCAGGCTGTCGTTTTCGCGCAGAAAGGTCTGCCCGTACTGGGCTCCGGCCTTGATGTTGTGGATTCCTCTGGCGTAGGTGAGGTCGGCGTGAACCGCGGCATTGGTCAGCGTGCGCTTCTGCGCGATGGATGAGGTTTGCAGGTTGGCCGGCCCCAGGTCGGCTAGGGGATTGGCGCTGGGATAGTAGTGATAGTCGTCCTTGCGGACAAATGCGCCCAGGTTGAGGACCGCGTTATTGCCGAGGACTCGCGTGTAAGTGGGCGAGATGTTGATGGTCCCGATCTTCGAGCGCTGGTCGGCATTGCCTACCTTCACCCCAGTGCCACCGCTCTCCATATTGCAAGGGCTGGCGCTCGCTCCGCCGATCTCCACGTTACACACGTTCAGGTTGTCGTAGGAGTTCGGCGTCTGAAACCAGGAGCGGGAGTAATTCAGGTCCAGATGCAGCGAATCGGCCGAGGTGAAGTTGTAATCAACGCGATCAAAGAGGTTTTGCTCGTTGCCCTTGTCGTGAAAGACAGAGAACTCCGGGGGATCAAGAAAGCGGCCGGAGTTGAGGCCGTCGGCCTCAATGAAATTGCCCCAGTTCTTTCCTCCATACGCAAGATCGAAGCCGGCCGTGGCCGACCCAAATGTGCCATAGGAGCTACTGATGCTGCCAGCGGGCTTGGTGACTCCCTGGCCGGAGCGGGTGGTGGCCACGATCACCAGGCTGGTCTTGCCGCCATACTCGGCCGGGGGCGCGCCGCTGATGACCTCGATGGATTGAATCGAGTTGGCGGGGATCTGGTTGCTGAAGACTTTGCTCTGCTGGTCGGTGATCGACTGGCCATCAACGGAAAATGAATTCGAAGCGTGGTCGCCGAGGCCGTGGAAGAGGCCGTTGGAGTCGGCTGCGACTCCGGGCGTGGAGAGCGTGACCAGCGAACTGAGGCCGGAGGACTCGCTCTCCAACGGCACCTTGATGAACTGTTCGCGATCCACGTCGGTGTGGAAGGTGGGGTCGGTCTCGACGAGGTCGCCCGATGCCTCCACTGTTACGGTCTGCGAGGTGCCGGCGACATTGAGAACCAGATTGAGGTTGGTTCCCACCACGGAGCGAATCTCAAAATTCTTGCTCACGGCCGTAAAACCGTCGGCTGAGACGGTGATCCGGTAGGGGTTGAAGGGGATGTTCGCAAAGACGAACTGGCCGGTTGAGTCGGTGCGGACGGTCTGATCCAGCCCGCTGACCTCGTTAGTCAGATGCACCGTCGCGCCGGGAATGACAGCGCCGGAGGGGTCGGTGACAGAGCCGCGCACCGTGCCGGAGTTGCTGCCTTCGGCGGGTGCGTGGAGCGGAACAGAGATCAAGATAAGCGCTAAAAGATGGCGAAAGATCGCGCCGCGTTTGAACGGCATGGGGAAGTCTCCTGAGAACGGCTGCATGGACTGAAAGCCGGCCGCGGCAGCCAGCGCCGCGGCATCCTCTGAGCGATGATGGGCCATCGTCTCGATTCCAGGGTCAGCCAGGGGAGAAGCGCCGGGTTTGCTCCCGCAAGTGGTGCAGGGGGCAACCGTGGTCAGGCTGAAACGGAAGATCGGAAAAGATGCCCTAGCAGCCGTCGGGCGGGGGGCGGGTGAAGAGCTTGGGGTGCCAATGGCGGATAACGGCGCGCGCTTCAACCAGCGGCGCGGAGGCGCCGAAGCTGACCAGGACAACCACGGCCGCGAAGATCGCAACCGGCGCGGCGGTGTGCATGGCGACGCACAGCGAACAATGGTCGGCATCGCTATCGAGCGGATGCATGTGCGCCACCTGGACCACGGCCAGCAGCGCCAGCAGGGCCAGACAGAGAAGTGCGGCTGCGCCGAAAGCTCGTGGCTGCCGGCGGCGGCTCGCGCGGAAATCAGTCTGGAACGCTGTCAATCAACCATCCCTAACTTCAAGGATACACAGAATTAGACGCGCCGGCAGCGGCCAGGGTTGCTCATCCTGCTCGCATTTCCCCAAATTGGCCCGCAAAGCCTTGACCTTGCGGTCTAAACTGTTCTGTTATGCCTTACTTCCGTTCAATACGGCTTGTGCCGCGGGCAGCCCTGGTGTTCCTGTTGGCAATCGCCTCAGGCGGCGCCCTGCCGCAGCAGCAGACGCAGCCCCCGGCCCAGAAGCCGCTGCCGCTGAAGCCCAGCATCCCCGGCATGGGCAGCAATCACCGCCTCATCCTCAAAGATGGCACCTACCAGATGGTGCGCAAGTACGAAATTGTGGGCGACCGGGTGCGCTACATCTCGGTGGAGCGCGGCGGCGATTGGGAGGAGCTGCCCGTGGACCTGGTGGATTGGGACGCTACCCGCAAGTGGGAGGAGAGTCATGCCAGCCAGCCCGAGGAGGAGGCCTCGCCTGCGATGAAGGAGGCCGCGGCGATCGACAAGGAAGAGGCCGACGAACACGCCGCCGAGCAGGCCCGCCGCCCCGAGGTTGCCAAGGGCCTCGAATTGCCCGACGAGGACGGTGTCTTTGCGCTGGACACCTTCGAGGGCACGCCGGAGGTGGTCGAGCTGCTGCCCGTGGACCTGGCGCTAAATGCGAAGAACCATCATGGGCTGAGCACGCTGAATCCGCTGGCCGGCCAGAAGGCCAGCCTGGAACTCGAGGGCCAGCATGCCAAGGTTCACCTGCACGTGAACGATCCGGCCATCTATCTTTCGCGGGCCGGGCGCGACGACGCCCAGCAGGTCGCGTCTCATGCCCTGACGGTCCAGACCGCCGGCGCGAAGGAGGTGGCCAACCGCAAGCACGGCGCGCACTCGCTTACATCGGGCTTCGCGATTGTGCGTGTGGACGAGCGCAAGGCGGTGCGCATCGTGGGCGCCGTCCACGTGAGCCCCACCGGCGCGGTCACCCAGGACGAAAACGTAATTCCCGCCAAGGTCGAAGTGCTCGCAGGCAAGCAGTGGCTCAAGATCACGCCCAACCAGCCGCTGACCATCGGCGAGTACGCGCTGGTGGAGATCATCTCGGCATCGGACATCAACCAGTCAGTCTGGGACTTCCGAGTCGACCCGCAGTTAGGGGACAATCCGGGGTCGATGGGGCCGATCTTCAAGTAGCAGGGACAGCGAGTCAGCCTGCCAGCGGGTCGGCAGTGTAGTTCCTGGTCTCTTCCTTTGGTAAAGAACGCGAAAAGAATAGAGCAACCGGCCGCGCTAACTCTGAGGCCCTGAGGCGAGCGAGCGCTGTTCAGCGCCTGCCAAGAACCGGGCCTTCGTGTCTAATAAGTCCTCAATATGGTCAGAATTCAAGCTATTGATTTCGTGCGAGTTACGAGAAATTGGCGGGCAGAAGAAAGATTTTAACAGAGGGAGGGGTAGAGGTTCGGGGGTTTCCAGATCCCTCACAGTTCCACGGTTTCACGGTAAAGAGGGGGGAGGGGGGTACC
>Ga0302156_10000307_pt1 | contig 46909 bp, 31 predicted proteins | sample I_Bog_N3_2_FD_193503 | JGI IMG/M metagenome (GOLD analysis project Ga0302156, IMG submission 193503) | Peat permafrost microbial communities from Stordalen Mire near Abisko, Sweden - I_Bog_N3_2 | ecosystem: Environmental > Terrestrial > Soil > Wetlands > Peat | place: Sweden: Abisko, Stordalen... | reverse complement strand
CAACATCCCATTGAGCGGCGAGGTGGGGCGGGTTCGCATCCGCAGCGGGCAATTTTCCATGCAATGCAGCCGTCACAGGCACACTGTGCCCGCGGCCTCCAAAGGTACCACTCAGGGTCCCATGTTCGAGCGTGGCGTCCAGTGTATTTGCGTAGTAATCGAAATGGAGAGTCAGATGCCCGTTCGCATAGCTGCCGCTCGAAGCCGCGGATTTCTCTTTTCCGTTGATCAATGCAGCCCGAACTTGATCGCCGCTTCCCGCAACTTCAAGGCGGAAGGGAACCTCGTGTGCGTTGAGCTGCGCCGCGCCGATCCAAATGCCCGCCGGCGAGTCACCCGCATCAACACTCCTGGGGGAGTCTTGGGACACCCCAGTTGCGGCGGAGCAGGTCAGCAGCGCGACTGTGGCAATGGTTGAAAAGATCGACTTTGGGCCTCGGAATCTCATAGGTAAAACCTTTTCAGCGGATGAGTCCTTGGTGGATACCTGAGAACGCATCGAAGTCAACACATTCGAAGCGGGGGAAGATCTTTGAGGGGGGAACGACGCTTCAACAACAGGAACTGGCCGGCGTGTTGGGAGGCGCCGGACAAAATTCGGTCCTGTGGAGCATCGTCATGAAACTAGCCTAGCATCGATGCATGATTGTCCGCAATGCGCAGCAAAAAAACCTTTCTTCGATATCTACCCCAAGAGAACAGTCAGCACAATTTCTCCCGGTTTGCACATTCATTTCTGTCTTTATACGATGTACGCATGGCTACCAAACAGTCTTCGGTCGATCCTAGCTCTCTTGTGGAGAGCCTGGCGGAGTTTCGCTTTGAGCTGAGAAAATTCCTGCACTTCAGCGAAGAGGCCGCGTCAGCAGCCGGCCTACAACCTCAGCAGCACCAGCTCCTGCTGCAGGTTGCCGGCGCGCGCGAGGGCACCGCGGTGACGATTGCTTACGCTTCAAAGCGGCTCAGGCTTCGCCACAACAGCGTGGTAGAACTGGTGAATCGTTCAGTGCGCGAGGGGCTGCTGGTGCGGGTGCAGGACACAGAAGATTTGCGGCAGGTGTTGCTGCAAATTACGCCGAATGGCAAGAAGCTGTTGCAGGCACTCTCAATTGCTCACGCGCGGGAACTGACTGTCCTGGCGCCCAAACTTGCGTCGGATTTGCAGCGCATCAGTTCCTTCCAGCGCAAATACCGGTGACCCTTAACTCGACACAAACTTCCGGTTTTGGTGGGCACAACGAGCCGTCAAGTTTGCAGCGTTCGAGAAAGAAATCGAAATCCAGTCTTGACACGATTCTCGCAATATGTCTTAATACGACATATGCAGAAGTCAATGTACTCCCCGGCAAACCTCATGCCCGCTTCCGAGCACACATCCTGTTGTTCGTGTTGTTGACCCTGCATATTTCCTCGCTTAATTCACGGTAGCCTTGGCCTGAGCCGTCTTTCCGGTTTCGTTGTGGCGTGCATCTGTCGCGACAGACTGAAGTCGGCAGCATTCGCCTGAGGAGCCCCATTCATCCTGAGCGCAATTGCCATTGAACGGCTCTGTGTGCGCAGTCGTACGCTGCAAAACATCACGAAGATGCGCTTGTCCACGACACAAGATGCATCGACTTCGGGACGCAGTACACCTGCGCACACAAAGCCGCTCAAAAGGGAATCGGAGCTCATTGGCCGTTTTTCGCGCGATCAGAGACTGGTCGTGTCTATGGAGGCATCAATGTTCGCAGTACATCTCTCATTTCGAGATCCCGTAAAGAGAAGTTTTCCGCGCTTGCTGGCGGCCCTTGTCGTCATTTTGACCATCTCAGCAGTTCACGCCCAAATTGTCGAAACCGGGGTCATTACAGGCATTGTGAAAGACAACACCGGTGCGGCAATCCCAAATGCCGAGGTGGTTGTGTTGAACACCGGCACGGGGCTGAAGAGCAACACGAACTCCGATTCACGAGGAATCTACGTGTCGCCGCCACTGCATCCCGGCGACTATAGTGTCGTTGTTGAGGCTCCGGGCTTCAGCAAGGTGGTTGAGCATGTCAGGTTAGAGGTCGGACAGCGTGTCAATGTCGATATCACTCTGGCCGTGGGCACCAATGCCGAGACCATCGAGGTGCAGTCAACGGGCGCAGCACTGGAAACAGAGAGTTCGAGCGTTGGCAATCTCCGCACCGAGCAGGCGGTCAAGGACCTTCCCTTGAATGGCCGGAACTTCGCGGAACTTGTGGGCCTCGGCGCGGGCGTTGTTCCGGCCCAAAGCCAGTTGGCCAGCGTTCCTTACATTCAACAACGCGGGCCGGCGGCCTATGCCTTCAACGGGCTTCGCTATCAGGAAAACCGCCTGCTTCTGGATGGTATTGGAAGCAACGATAACCACAACGGACTCGGCGTTGTCATCTTCCCGCCAATCGATGCCGTGCAGGAATTCTCGGAGGAAACTACGGACGCCGATGCTCGCTATGGCCGCGGGAGCGGCGGCACCATCAACCTGGTCTACAAGTCCGGAACAGACAAGTATCACGGCGAGTTATTTGAGTTTCTCCGCAACTCCGCGCTGGATGCCAGAAACTATTTTGACACCGCCGCCAAGCCGCCATTCAAGATGAATGAGTTTGGCGCAACTTTCGGCGGCCCGCTCTTCTCCAGAAAAAGCCCCAAGACCTTCTTCTTCGGGGATTACTCTGGACAGCGCACCAACCAGGGACTGACCTATGTTTCCACTGTTCCGGATTTCACTTTGACCTCCACAGGCTACGACTTCTCCGCTTATGCGCAAGCAATCAAGAACCCCCATACTGGAGTTCCGTACGCCAAGAACTTCATTCCGCTGGGCGATGTGAATTCGACGGGCGCGAACATTCTGAATCTCTACCAGAAATATGCGTCACCCAACATCAAGGGCGCGACGACCGCCAACAACTTTCTTTATAACCCGGCCCACACAGAGATTGAGGATGCCTTCGACGTAAGGGCTGACCATCAGTTTTCGAATGCGGATAGCGGCTTCCTCCGCTATAGTCAGGCGCGAGACGACATCGGCCAGCCCGGCATCCTGCCGACTCCGTTGGTGGGAGCCGTCATTAGCGGCCCTGCGCAGGATCCTTCGCATCAAGCAGTTCTCAGCGAAACTCACATCTTCTCTCCCACCACGCTCAACACGGTTCGATTCGGGTGGTCTCGATTGTTTGTCTACGTTACGAACTTCGACGCGGGATTGAATCTTCCCACACTGCTCGGCATCCCCGGCGTAGAGGTTCCGGGCGATCCCAAATCCGATGGATTGCCGGTTATGACATTCAAGGGCTACACGTCGATTGGGGACCCTGCAAATAGTCCCACACAGATCGGAACGAACAATTATCAAACCGACGACAATGTGAACCTGGTCCGCGGCAAGCATTCGCTGGACATAGGCGTGGAATTCGTTCGCCTGCAGTACGATATGTTCCAGACCAACGCAGAGCACGGCAGCTTGACCTTTGGCTCAAACTACAGCGGGCTGGCTTGGACCGACCTGCTCTTTGGCGCGCCCACGAGCGGCACCTACGTGTTCCAGCACGGCACACGCGGCTTCCGGCAATCCGACCTGGCTTTTTACGTGCAGGACAACTTCAAAGTCAACAACAGACTCACCGTCAATGCGGGTGTTCGTTATGAGAACTTCCTAGGCTGGCCGTGGACCGAAGTCAATAACAAGATGTATGCATTTGTCCCTTCCATCTCGACGACTGCCCTGGAACAGGTGGGAACGCAAAGCATTCCGAGAAGTGGCGTCAAGAACAACGGGCTGAACTTTGCGCCACGCGTGGGTTTTGCCTACCGGATCCGTTCCAAGACTGTCTTCCACGCAGGTTACGGCATTTACTATTCTGCGCCGAATGTCGCGAATTCGTCCGGTTTGTCGGTGAACGCTCCAGGAGAGGACTACTGGGCTTTCAACAACTCGTCTTCTTATGGAGCCGCCGCCCCAAACGGCAGTGCTTTCAACTATGTTTCAAATGGATTCGTTCACACCCAAGCTACTTCCGCCAGCGCTTTGCCGTCAGGACTGCCGCTCTATGCCACCAACTTGAATGCCAATACGCCCTATAGCGAGCAATGGCACGCGACCGTCGAGCAGGAGATCCCCTATTCGACCGTCCTCAAGTTCGCGTATGTAGGAACCAAGGGAGTTCATCTGGACGATTTGGTGGATATCAACGCAGGCTCGCCGGGGACAACGAGCGTTACGGCAAACCGTCCTTACGCGTTCTTCTCTCAGATTTATCAACTTCAGACCAACCAGATTTCCAATTACGATGCGCTTCAAGTCACGGCTGAGCGCCGGGCGCATGGCCTGAGCTTTCTTGCCTCTTACTCCTACAGCCACGCTCTCGACGAGGGCACAAGCAGTCCCGGCGCAGTGGTCAATCCCTACAATGTACATGCTGACTACGGGAATTCGGACCTGGACATTCCAAATCGCTTTGTCGCCAGCGCGAATTACGAACTTCCGTTCACGGGCCACGGGATACTGGGACATTTTGCGCGGGGATGGCAACTGAACGCCATTCTGAATTATTCCGATGGGCTTCCATTTTCCGTTACGTCAAGCAGCGGTGTGGGGGACAGCCTTACGCCACGCGCGCAACTGGCCCCTGGGCATGGCAACGGATCGCTCCCGAGCAGCAAGCGCACGCTTTCGAAGTGGTTCGACACCTCTGCGTTTGTCAGCATTCCGTTGACTGGGACGCTTGCCAATGGGCAATGGGGTAACTCCGGCCGAAATATCCTTCAGGGTCCGGGTACGAAGAACGTGGATTTCTCAGTCTTCAAAAATACACATCTGACCGAATCGAAGGTCTTGCAATTGCGTGCGGAGTTCTTCAATCTCTTCAACGCTCCGCAGTTCAACAATCCGTCTGCCACTGCCCCTGCCCCTGCTGCAAGCAGCACTACGCTGGTGCCGAATATCACTCCGGGTTCAGCCTATGGAACCATCTCCTCAGCGGGCTCGCCCACTTCGTTTCAAAGGATCTCGCGTGAGATTCAACTTGCGGCCAAGATTACCTTCTAGGGACCTTTGCCGTGATTCCAGCCGCGCCGATTGTCGCCAGCTTAGGCAGGTCCGCCCGCATAGCCTTGCTATGCGGCGCCTGCCGCAATGCAGCTATGCTGACAATAGGAAAAACGGCGTCGTGTCGATGTCCGGATTGCAACTCGGACGAGAGAATTCCACCGATGGTGAGCAGTTACCTTCGTGCCCATCCGGCGGCTCGATAGACTTGAATGCCGAATTCAGTTCGTTCCGACTCGCGGGCGACGCATGCGCCATCTGCGCAGGTCGCACTCGACCTGTCTGGTATGAAAGGGTTCCAACCACAGCGCTGTCCTGCTCGCCGCATCCAAGCAGTTCATCAAAACCAGCGAGAACAATTACGCATCAATTCCGCAGCCGATCTCTCTTCACGCAGCCCCTTGAAGGGCGCACACCTTAGTAGGCCCTCTCTTGTTCTGCCAGGCCCCGAAATCGCTCCGCCGAGGCATTGGGTGTCGACATGATCCCATGCATTGTGCGCAGGCAGAGGCCTGCACCGCTTCGGCATCTGTTGAAATCGGCACATGCCTGACACCCACGGCAGTATCTGGCCGAATAGTAACCGCCCCATGTCCAGGAGCATTGTTGACAACCCATGCTCCCTGACTGTGCGGGTTTGCAAAGATGACCAGTGCAGGCCGGGGGTATAGAGCCGTATTTCACGGCACCAGTCATCAGCGGAATGAGGAGGCCATAGCCGGAAGAGTCAGTTTGTTCCCCCCTTTCTCACTTCCTGGGGATGTAAATGAAAATGCTCTCGGCTCCAAGACCCCGCAGAATGCGCAGAACCGTGTCGAGATTGGGTGTGATTACACTTCGCTCGATCCGGCTCAAGTGGCTGCGCTCGACGTGCGCGGATCGTGCAAGCTGGAACTCGGTCTGGCCCTGGCGGAGACGCATCGAGCGGATGGCCGAACCAAAGGGCGAAGGTAACTGATTACGTCTACGGGGCGAATGACAATTGTTGATAAGAGAGAGTTCGAAAAAACGGGAATTCAGGGGAGCGTGGCATCTGCGGCAGAGATCCGAATGAAGAACAAACTGCCGGAGCCCGCAGGAAACACAAGTGAAGATCATGGCGAATGCCTCGTGTAGGTTGTGTTGGGAAAGGTGGGGGCGAAGTGCGGTTGGCCGCTGATGGTTCTACCTGAGAAGCAGGTGTGCCAAATCGGAGTGGAATTCTTCGATCGGTTTCATACCCACTGGGTCTCCAGAACAAAAAGCCCGCTGTTCGCAACCTTGTAAAAGGCGCGAATAGCGGGCCGGATTGGTTGTTACTTCAGGTTGTGCAGTTCAGAGTCTGGCGCCAAACGCTGTGAAGAGATTTGTGCACCTGCTCTTTCAAAATGGGTGATAATCGTGAGCATACCGATAGCAATCGGTGAAGAGGAGGGAAGTCAGAACTCCCGCTTTAAATCTTGTTGGCGCGGACACAAGTCCTTCATATTTCAGCGGTTGATAGATGAGCTTATGTGCTTTTGCTATGAACGCCTTAGCGCAGCCTGTCCTCAGATGTGCTCCTGCTGGGCTTTTCAAAGTCGCAAAAAGCCAGAGCATTCGGCTGTTAACCGAAGGGTTGTAGGTTCGAGTCCTACCTGAGGAGCCAATAAAATCAACAACTTAGAGCAAGAGAAAGCAGCAGAAAGACACGAAATTGGCCCGATTGTAGTCAATTTTGTCGTCACTCACTTTCAAAACCGGTGCTAACCCATAGCAACCGATCTCAGTTGTGGCTCCCCTCGATAGATCGACTCCAGACCTCCAGCCTCATGTCCTGAACCACGCTCTCGTGTGGCGCCGGGATTTCTGAAATTTGATCGAGTTTTGCCTTCGCCTGAATCTTCAGTCGCGCGCCCACACAGGCGCGCTCACCGAAAGGACAGGAGACCCGAATGTCAACTTATCCAAGAGGAAAATATTGGTGGTACCGGTTTCGCTTCGCCGGAGAACGCATCGACGAACCGACAAAATCGACATCGCGAACCGTCGCGAAAGACGCTGAACGCCAGCACCGGAAAACACTCGAAGCCGGGTACAACAACTTCAAAGAGGTTCGGCAGAACCGTGTCCGGATTCTTGAGGAGATCATCGAGGAATACCTGACGGGCTACCGGCTCCGTTACCGGTCGGCGTCTTTTGCCGAGTATGCGCTCGGACACGTCAGCCGTCTTCTCGGCACGAAGATCGTCGGCGAGATCACCGAAATTTCGGTTCTCCGCTATCAGGAGGACAGGCTCCGTTCACAGACGGGATCTAGTCTTGCTATCTTCCGTGCGTTCATCACGGCGTGGGATCCCCGACAGCGGTTTAGGCAGAGGTCGATAGGGTTCCCCTTGGAAAGACCGGCATGAAGAAGCCTTTGCTCGTCATCGCATGGATCGCACTCATGCCCCAGGCCTGGTGCGCACCCAAAGGGAGTCCTCGCCTTGCTGTCGGTCAGTGACCCGCCCCCCCTTTTTCGTCTGGTTCGCTCTGGAAAAGATAGCCTATGGCGCGATTTGCGCGCAGATCCGCGAGTGTAGGCATCTGTGCGAAGGGGGGCCGCAAGTTGGCTCCATCTGCTTTGAGTGAATGCTATGTGCATTCCGCAAAAGAAGGGCGGTCTTGTACTATTGTGGCTTAGCCAGAGGTGTCACTGGATGAACTATAGGAAGATTTCTCGCCGAGATGTGATGAAGGGTGCCGGAGCATTAGCGGTTCTCCCAGGAATCGGGACCACAGACGGGCAAATGTCCGGGGCACGAGATTCGCTTACAAGAAGAGGAAGAATCCGACAATCCGTGTGCCGCTGGTGCTACGAATCGATTGCACTGGACGAGCTTTGCGCCTTTGCGGCAAACATCGGGTTAAAGGGTATAGATCTGCTTGAACCTGAAGAGTGGGGTGTACCACAAAGGCACGGACTGATTTGCACCATGGGGTATGCGGGAGGCGGCGACATCGGAAACGCACTGAATCGCGTGGAGAATCACAAGGCGATTGAGGAGGCCTTTCGCAAGAACATCCCATTGGCCGCGAAGCTGGGCGTCCCCAACGTGATTACGTTCTCGGGAAACCGGAGAGGAATGCCGGACGAGGAGGGAGCGCGCAACACCGTGATCGGCCTGAACCGTATCAAGAAGATCGGCGAGGACCATGGGGTTACGATTAACCTGGAACTGCTGAACAGCAAGAAGGACCATCACGATTACATGGCCGATCATACGGCGTGGGGTGTTCGGGTGGTGCAGGAGGTCGCTTCGCCCCGCGTGAAATTACTCTACGACATCTACCATATGCAGATCATGGAAGGCGATCTGATCCAAACGATCCGCGACAACATGCAATGGATTGGGCATTTTCACACTGGCGGTGTACCCGGACGGCACGAACTGAACAATCAACAGGAGGTGCAGTGGGACGGTGTGATGCGCGCGATTGCAGATCTAAAGTTTCAAGACTATGTTGCGCACGAGTTCGTGCCTACGGGGGACCCCCTGACGAGCTTGCGTCAAGCCGTCGAACTGTGTGAGGTGTAAGGCAACCTCAGATCCACTCGCACGGAATCACGGAATGCCCAACGGCTCCTAACTGCGGATGATCAACTTGGTGGAGATCAGTTGTGCAATTGCCGACGATGTATTGTCAAACTGGCGCTGTTTGATGACACGTACGGCTGCTGAGACCAACTCTGTCCAGGGAATGGCCATGGTGGTGAGGTTGAGCCATTGTGCGATGGGCGCATCGTCGAAGCTGACGAGAGGTGGCCTCTTGACGCCCTTCCGTATGCAACTCCGGACTACTGCTTCCGCGAGACGATCTGCGCAACAGAAGATTCCGTCGGCTCCCGCTGCGACAACCTTATCGGCAATCTTGATGGCGCCTTCGTAGTACCAGGTGGGCGAAACAAATACCGTCGCCGGCATGACAGACAGAAATCCATTCACTCTTGCTGTGCTGCGAATGTCGTCCGCGGGACCGGACAGGATTGCAACGCGAGATGCTCTTGGGAATTGCCGCTTGAAGTATTGAGCTGCACCTGCGCCCCCTGAAAAGTCGTCGACCGAAACGCTGTCAATCAGGGACGAAGCCAAGCCGGGCGGCGGCCGATAGTTGAGCAGCAGTGCATGGCGTCCTAACTGCACTGCACGGTCCACCACGTCCAGGCGCTCCCAGATGACAGGGTATCGCTCCTTCGGCAGGCCCTCAGTTCGCGGGTTGAGGCTGGTCGTCCAACTCATGCGCCAGGGGATACCGGCGCGGTCGAGATGGGAAGTCAACTCTTCAAGGAGCCGCGAACCAAAACTCGTTTTCCTTTTAGCGCGGGCATTGAAGATGAGAAGGACACCCGATGTTTGCTTGTGGCCGCCAGGATAGTAGGTTCCTGACGCCGGTCGTCGTTCGAGCAGTCCTTCCTGCACAAGTTCCCGTATAAGATTGTCCGCAGTTTGATAACTGATATGAAATCGCTTTGCGATCGCACGATTTGCCAGAAACCGTTGACCAGAGCGGGAACTCTCAGCCTGGATGATGCTCAACAGTTTCTTCTTTACAACCTGCACGCGTTCGGTTCTCGTTCTTGGCACGTCGAGAATCATATCAAATGTTTTCGCAAGTTTGTCGATACCGAAATATCTATATTTGTCAGCACCAGCGAAGAACAAGCTCAAAGACCTCTGCAATGCAGCCAACACTCTTGCGGTGTGCCTCAAATACTTGATCGGTTGCGATGCGATGAAAATCGATATTTCCGGAAGTCATACCAGATAGTCCATCAGAACTATCAGAGAAGAAACAAATCCAAGCTGTGGAAGGGGTTATTTCCAGAAAAATGCCCAAAAGTCAAGAAAATATACAGATCAGTTGATTGATGGAACTCATTTACATCATATCAGTAATTCAATCATGGAGATGATTTCCATTGCCTGCGATCACATGCACTACTACCCTTGTGTCGCAATCAAGAAGCAACGAAATTCGTTGCCGAATAAATCTGCATTACTTGGAGGGGATGTGCGCAAACTATGGTTTTTGGTCGTATTCGGGTTGTTTCTCGCTCCAGCCTTTGCCCAATTTTCGGCGAATGTGCAAGGAACGGTGACTGATCCCAAGGGCGCGGTGGTGGTGGGCGCAAAGGTGACGTTGACGAACACGGATACAAACGTGAGTCAGACGTTCGTAAGCAACTCAACCGGTCAGTATTATTTCAATCGACTGGCGCCCGGTTCTTACACGGTGACGGTAAGCGCCCAGGGATTTGAGAAGACGGTTCAGCCGATTCAGCTTTCGACGCAGGAGACCGCCGGCGTCGACATCCAACTCAAGGTCGGGGCAACCCAGGATGTAGTCACGGTGAGCGCCGAGGACAGTCATGGACTGAATCCGGAGGAGACCCGCATTCAATACACTCTGAGTTCCGAGGAGATTGCCGACTTTCCGCTGGAGAGCAGGGGAACACTCGGATTGCTGAAGACTGCGCCCGGTGCGACTGGAATCGACGAGGGTCACCAGAATGTTGCGATCAATCGCGATAATTCTCCAGAGTCGGTCAATGGCCGAGGAACTGCGGGCAACACGTTTGTTCTGGATTCCATCCCGGTTGTGAGCGAACTTGGTGGCACCAGCGGTGTAGGAAATCCGCCCAGCACCGGCTACATCAACCTGATTCCACATCCGGACATGGTGCAGGAAATTGCTTTGCAAACGACGACATTCGCTGTCGAGAACGGTGCGGGGAGCGGCATTCAGACCAGCATTACCACCAAGTCCGGTACCAACAAGTTCCATGGCGATGCCGATTACACCTACACGGGCGGGCCATTCCGGGCGAATTCAGATGGTTCGGTGAATCATCCGCCGTTCCGCCAACAGTACATTGAAACTGCTCTTGGCGGCCCCATCTGGAAGGACCGCACGTTCTTCTTCGGGTCGTACTTCAACCAGGGAAACGCCACCCCGGCGGGCAGCTTTGGAACATTCTATGATCCTTCGTTCATCACCTGGGGCGAGCAGAATTACCCCAACTCCCAGAACATATCGCATGGGCTAGCCCCCTATCCTGCTGACAATGCACGCCCCGGTACCACGCAGGTTCTTACCACTGGTGGAGACCTGGGCGGGTACAACTTCATAACTGGCAGTTCAATTCCATGCAACTCGGGAGGGGCATCGGCCCAGCCGACTCAGGGCATGATTCCGATTCCGTGTGATCAACCGATCTGGGACCAGGCTGCTTTCAATGCAACGTTTTTCAACAATGGCGAGCAGTACAACTTCCGTCTGGATCACTCCTTGCGCGAAGGCAGGGATCGCGCCTACCTCAGCTTTTTCCGCTTTGACCAGAAGAGCGTATCGCCCGCGATCCAGTCGACACTTTCCGGCGTGACTCCGAGCACTGGCTATTACTTGGCCGGGAACTACACCCATGCATTTACCAGCTCACTCCTGAATGAAGCCAGCTTTGGACAGACGCGCTTTTACTTCTTCTTCGGACCTGGCCAAGGCGCCCAGAGCCAGCTTCTGCTGCCGTATCTTTCTGGATGCACCTGCGCGGGTTTGAATCTGATCAAGTTCATCGAACTCGAAAGGGAGCACCAGAGCTACGGTCGCGACGCCATCTCGTGGGCTAAGGGAAAACACAATTTTACGTTTGGGTTTCAAGGCGCTTACAACAACGAGTCGAACGACGAGAGCGCTGTTTATGGCCGGCCGTTCGGAGATTTTTCATTCTTCCTGTACGACTACCTGAGCGATGCACCGGATCTTGAATTGATCTATACCCTCTCCGCGCAGGCAGGACCGTTGGGCGGCAAGTTCATTCCGCAACTGTTTGGTGCACAGGCCACACGCTTCGGCGCTTATGTGCAGGACTCCTGGAGGGTGACGCCGAACCTGGTTTTGAATTACGGAATTCGCTGGGACGATTTCGGCAATCCGATCGCATACGGGAAGAACGCGGAGCAATTTGCGAACGTCTCTCTTGGTGGCGGAGGTCTGCTTCAGCAGCAGGTTGCAGGTCTTTATGTAAGCGCCGTGAATAATGTTTATACAAGCCAGAGAAATAACAACTTCCTGCCTCGTGCCGGATTTGCCTACACCCTGCCATTCGACAAAAAGACAGTCGTGCGCGGCGGTGGCGGGCTCTATTCGGATGATCTGAATCTTTCCGACGTGAGCATCAGCATTCCGACTCAACCGCCGGTGCGCCTGTCCGAGACGCTGGGCTACTATTCCACCCCAAAGGCGTTGCTCAGCTATGGCACGACTACGACGCAAGGCCCTCCAGGAGGCAATCCCTATGGCTTCCAGTTCCCATCCATTTCGATCTACGGGTATAAGCCCGACGGTGCGCCTTTGGATGGAAGCGGGAATGTGGTGATTGGCGACCTGTACGGAGTCGATCCGAATTTGAATGCACAGCGAACGGTTCTGTTCAACCTTGGTCTTGAGCGGCAACTCCCCAAGAACATTGTTGTAGGAGCGACTTACACGGGCTCTTACTCGTATGGGCTTCTGGCGCTCACAGACGTCAACACGTTGTCCGGAAAGTTTCAAACCACGGCCCAGGGGGGGAATCAGCTTCTCCCCGGATACAATCCGGATTTTGGGAAGATCAAGTTCTATCGCAACGCCGGCATGGGTGACTACAACGGACTGATCCTCACTGCAAGACAGACTGTTGGGAAGCTCACCTACCAGGCATCGTACACCTGGGGCAAAGGCCTGGGTGACCCGATTAGCCAGTGGACCGACCAATACAATGTCCACTCCCAGTACAGCTACCTCGCCGGGGACACGCGGCAGCGCTTCACGCTCACGCAGGTCTACACAACGCCAAGGTTCACCTCAAACAGCCTGCTCAACGAAGTCGTTGGTGGATGGAACCTGAGCGATACGATCATTGCCCAGACCGGATCTCCATTCACGATCGCGGACACCACGGATGACTTCAATGGCGACGGCACGTTGTTCGACCTTCCTGCATACACTGGCAGCCAGCGCAAGATCAGCCGTTCGCAGGCGCATGCCGCATTCTTCAATCAGCCCAGTTCGGTCTTTAGCAGCCCGGCAAACCAGTTCATTGTGCCGCCGGGAACTCTCACGGAAGGCGAAAACGGCCGGCAGAACAACTTCTTCGGACCGGGCTACTTCACACTCGACACGGCGCTCAGCAAGAAGATCCAGTTCCCCTGGCTGCTTGGCGAGCGTGGCACCCTCTCGCTTCGCGCCGAGGCATTGAATGTTCTGAATCACGATAACTTCAATAACCCTGGCGGTTCGTTTCAGGTTGGAGGCAACAACGCGCTCATTGGGCAGGTGTCTGGAACGTTCCAGGGGCGGGTCCTTCAGGTGGGCGGCCGTTTCGAATTCTAGCGGCGATCAAGCAAGTTGTTTGCCATGGCAGGTCGGGGCACGATGTGCTTCGACCTGCCTGTCGTAAGGAAGCGATTGACCAGTTGCCTTGAGGGGATTGTTCGGTGTCAATTGATCGTGGATCAGCCAAGAGCACAACATTGGCGGGTCGACTTCCGGAAGAAACAGTCAAAGGGTGCCGCTTGCAAACGAAGTTCAAATTCATTTTCCTGTCGGTGGCATGCTTATCCCTCGCCTGGGCCGCGTGGGGATCGATGGAAGCGGAGGCGCAATCTTTCAGGCTCAAGAATGGAGATACTGTCGTTTTTTACGGCGACAGCATCACCGCACAGAGCCTCTATACCCAGTGGGTTGAGCTCTACACCGTGACGCGGTTCCCAGGGATGCGAGTACACTTCTATAACGCCGGTGTGGGTGGGGATCGGGTAAACGGGGGCAGCGGCGGAACAATCGACGAGCGCCTGGCACGCGATGTCTTTCCGCATAGGCCCTCGGTGATCACAGTGATGCTGGGGATGAACGATGGGAGTTACACTCCGTTCACGGAGAAAATTCAGTCAGCCTACACCAGCGGATACGAACACCTGCTCCAATCCATTCATGAACATGCCCCCGGCGCTCGGGTGACACTGCTTGGTCCATCGCCGCTTGACGATGTGACGCGGCCTGTATGGTTTCCCGGCGGTTACAACTCTGTTTTGCGAGAATATGCCGAACTCGACAGAAATCTGGCCAGGAGTCACAACGCTTCGTTCGTGAACTTCAACCCTCCGGTAGTCGCGCTGCTTGAACATGCCGAGGCCTTTGATCCGAATGTAGCTCGGCTGCTGCTGCCAGATCGTGTGCATCCCGACGTCATTGCTCACTGGGTGATGGCAGAGACCCTTCTGAAGGCGTGGGATGCGCCCGCCGAAGTCTCTTCGGTGATCATCGATGCCAATGCAGTCAAACTGGTCGAAGCCCAAAACGCAACCGTGAGTGGGCTTACACACGACGACCAGACATTGCATTGGAGCGAGAAAGAGGAGGCACTGCCGCTTCCCTTTGACAAGGGAAACGCGACCCTAGCGCTCTTGTTCCAATTGACGGACATTCAACAGCAGCTGAACCAGGAATCATTGCGCGTCACCGGACTGGAGCCGGGCCTTTACGAGCTGGTCATCGACGATCAACCTGCAGGCAAGTTTTCTGGCGAAGAGCTCAATCAAGGAGTCAATCTCGCCGAATTTGCAACCCCGATGCGTGACCAGGCTCAGCGCGTAGCCTGGCTGATTGCTGACCGAGACCAAGCCCATGGCGTCCATATGCGGATGCTGATCCGGAACGCCGATCTGGGTTTAGTGCAGGGGAAGGAAGATGTTGTAGACGTCTTTGAAAGCTCGCTTGAAGACGCCATCTATGCTGAAGCTGTTCCCAAGGTGCATCTTTATACCCTGAGCCGTGCGGACCATTCAGGTGAAAAGCGCCCTTGATGGTAGCGCTGCGCGTATCAGATGTTCTGGGCAGTTGGAGCGACGATCCTGGAGCAAGAGAAGCGAACGAATTCCGAACTTGGCGAACACTTGCGGGATTGGAGAGCGTTGTGAAACAGAATGTGTGCAATCGAGGTGCAAAGCTACGAGACAACCACAAAGCCATGCAGCGAGAACTCACCAACTTCGAGGACGCGCCACGTCAACCCGGAACCGCCTCGACAGAAGCTCACCGGAAATACCGGGTGCAGGTTATTGTTACGGATCCCGAAGGGCAACAGGTCCTCAACCTGACCAAGCGGGCTGTTGAAGACATGCTGCACTGCAAAGGTTATTCAGCTCCGGATATTCAAGAGGCACTTCAAATTCTGGTTGAAGCGGAAGGGGAATGGAGCGCGTAGCCCCTTCATTGTCTGTGCGGTAACCGGAGCACTTCATCATGTCTGCTGTTTACGCGACAAATTGTCGGTCAGAGCCTGGTTGGCACATGAATGAGATACCTCGTTCCAACGAAGAGCCCCAAATCGAGAACAGCGAGTGGATGGTTGAAATTGGGAGACAGAAACGCAATTTGGTCGCGAGAAGATAAGGTGCCGGAATGAAAAGGGTCCACAAGAGCGTCCGTCTGATCGGGTTTGCACTCTACATTGCGTCGACTACGAGCCTGCTGGCTCAACAATCAAGCATCACAGGCAATCGAAGGGCTGACCGGTTGCTGGCACAGATGACGCTGGATGAGAAGATCAGCATGATTCATGGCACGGGTGAGGATGCTGCAACGTACCAGGGAGAGGCCGGGTACCTTCCTGGGGTAGCGCGACTTGGCATCCCTCCCATGCGATTTGCGGATGGACCTCCGGGGGTTCTTACGAGGGTCCCTTCAATTGCACCAACTTCAACCATGGGACTGGCAGCAACTTTCAGCCGGGAAGATGCGCGATTGAACGGCGAGGTAATTGGCCGGGAAGCCAGATCGCATGGTGTGAGCGTCGCATTACAGCCATTCATCAATATCGACAGAGATCTTGGCTTTGAGCGCAGTTACAACACCTTTGGGGAGGATCCATTTCTGACGGGTGAACTCGGTGCGGAAGAGGTTACCGGGATCCAGCAACAGGGCGTGATGGCGCAGGTCAAGCACTTCATCGGGTATGACACAGATGGAAGTAATGTCTTCATTGACGAACAGACCCTTCATGAGGTGTTCGCCGCGCCCTTTGCGGCGGCTGTGCGCGCAGGAGTTTCGTCCATCATGTGCTCCTACAACAAGATCAACGGAGCTTATTCGTGTGGAAATGCCAGCACGTTGAAGAAACTTCTCAGAGAAGAAATGGGTTTCGAGGGATTCGTGACCTCTGATTGGGGCGCGATTCATGCAACGGATTTCATCAACAGCGGGGTGGATGTGGAGATGCCGGGGCCGCTCCCTGTTTCGTTCGCAGGAAGGTCTTATTTTGTCAACGGAGTGGCTCGTCCGGCTCCAGAGGATGGCAAGCCGGATGGCCCCGCTCTCACGGACAGTGGAAGGCTTCCTGAAGAGCCGCCGCCTGCTCCACATGCTTCACATTTCACCGTGCGCGAGCCGGAGAATGCGACGAATCTGAAGAACTTGGTTGCAGCTGGGATCGTCTCGGAAGAAACGATCACGCGCGCCGCGGGCCGGGTCCTGCTGCAGATGGACAGGTTTGGCTTCCTGGATGGCAAGAACAAACTCGATGTCACTTCCTCCAACCATCGCGAGAACGTCAAGATTGTGGAGAAGACCTCTATTGATGCGGCGATCCTGCTCAAGAATGAAAATGGAATGCTTCCGCTGAGGGGTGGGAACCTGGAGAGCGTGGCAATGATTGGTCCTGGCGCGGGGCAAATTGTTTCCGTTGGAAAAACGGTAGAGAAGGCTGTGGGCTTGCCTGAGCTTGAGGTTGGTCCGCTCGATGCATTCAAGGATCTCGCGGGCCCTTCCGCACACGTTGCCTTTGCGGTGGCCGACGATATGGAAGGCGTGTCGATTCCATCGAAATACCTGTCGCATTTTGGCGAGCCCGGTCTGGAGCGACGCATGTGGAACGAGGACGCGATTTCAATCGATCCAGAACTGAACTTCACCGTCAAAGCCGGCAATGCTCTTCCGGCAAATGCGAGCGTGGTTTGGACAGGTACGCTTCGCGTCCCGGAGACTGGGCGATACCGCTTGCAACTGCAACTTCTTGGATGCTACGGGAAGTTCAGAATCGACGACCAGCTGGTTGCGAAGAACTGGTTCAACTTCATTCATGGGGAAGTGATTCAGCCGGGCCAGGATAGTCTCTTCCCGACTGAAGACGGCCTCGATAACCTGCGTGCAGAGATGGACCTGAAGGCGGGGCCGCATCGGATTGATGTGCAGGTACAGCCTGACTCCTCTAACGGGCCGGTTCAAGTGAGGGTGAGTTGGGTGACGCCCGAGCAGCAGGCGGAAAATAAGCGAACTGCGATAGATGTAGCGAAGAACGCGAAGACGGCGATCGTCTTTGCGTGGAGCCGCACGTTTCCGGTGTTTGCCCTTCCTGGCGATCAGGATGATCTGATTCGTTCTGTCGCGGCAGTGAATCCCAATACGATTGTCGTGCTCAACGTAAGCCAGCCGGTTGCAATGCCTTGGCTCGGGCAAGTGAAGGCCGTCCTCGATATGGGATGGACGGGCGATGAAGGCGGATGGGCGACTGCGAAGATTCTGCTCGGCCGTGCGAATGCTGGAGGGCGACTCCCATTCACATGGCCGAAGCGGCTCAGCGATATGCCCGCAAGCGAGCCCGCCCACCCTGAACGGTCGGGCAAGGGCATTCAAGGGAAAACAACCTTCAGCGAGGGAGTGTTTGTTGGGTACCGCTGGTTTGATCACAGCAAAATTGAGCCTCTGTTCCCATTCGGATTCGGATTGTCGTACACAAGCTTTGATTATTCAGGGATGAGATGCACTCCGGCCTCGGATGGCGGAATCGATGTCTTTGCCACGATCAGGAATGTGGGAACCGTTCCAGGCGACGAGGTGGCGCAGGTTTATTTGGAAAAGCCGCAGGAAGCTCCGGCCGGTGTACAGTTTCCCGATCGTGTCCTCGCGGGGTTTGAGCGGGTGCACCTTGCTCAGGGTGAATCTCGCGAAATTGAAATCCACGTCCCGTTGCGCTCGATGCAGTATTGGTCAACCGTGAAGCATTCCTGGATGACTCCAGCAGGCAGCCGCACGCTCTGGATAGGTGCTTCATCCAGGGACAAGAAGCTTTTGGCAACGGTCGATTCGCTTCCACCAGGAACATGATGATTCAAATGTGCAGCCGCGTGCATCTGGCGATGAGACACGCATCGGCGTCAGACCAGTCTCGAAACGGAAATGAAGAAGTCATATCGGTGAATTGAGCGATGGTTGAAAAGTTCTGGCGTCACACCCTGGACTCGATCTATGGTGTGTGGTGCGCAACGAGTATTGATCGGCTTTCCGGACCGTTCCAATCAGGCCGTCGCCGAGCCCCAAGTTGTTGAGGAGATCCACATGAAAATCCTGTTGCAGCGTAAATTCGTCCAAGCGTTCTTCCTCTTCTCGATTTCTTTGTTCTCCTTCAGACCGATGAAGGCACAGGACACAGACCTGACGGCAAAGTATCAGTGGAAGCCGGTACAGGTAGGCGCAGGTGGATGGATGCGTGGGTTGGCGGTAGCGCCGACGGGCACGGCTGCGTATGCGCGCGGCGATGTGGACAACGTGTATCGCTGGAGCAGTGCGGCGAGACAGTGGTATCCAACCAAGATATTCAGCGCGATTCCGTCTGCGTACACTGGTGCGCCCGTGAATGCCGGGGGCGGCGCGATCGCGATCGACCCATCGAACTCCAATCACGTGCTTGTCGTCTTCACGCTGAGCGGTTCTGCCGACCTGAATAACTTTTGGGGCCTGAACGTTTTCTATAGCACTGACGGCGCGGCGACCTACCAGGCTGCCAACCTCAGCTTGAGCGGCAGTCTGTCGCAGGAGACGACCGGCGAGCGGCTGGCAATCGATCCAAACAATGGCAACGTAGCCTATCTCGGACCTCCAGGAGCGGGAACGGGGAATGGCAATCCTGACGGCCTGCAGCGGAGCCTGGATGGAGGGGCAACATGGACTCAGGTCGCGGGTTCCGGGTTGCCGGTTTCAACCTCGTCACTGCGCTACGAATTCCAGTTGCCGCGTATCGATGGCGGATCTGGCACGGCCACAACGGGAGGGCAAACGGCGAGCAAGATTGTCTATGTGACCTACATCAAGCATGACGAGACGAATAACGACAACGTAATTGGCGGCGGCGTATTGAAGAGCGCCGATGGTGGAAACACCTGGACGGACATTACAGGAGCGGTACTTGAGTCAGGCACATCGGCCGTGGGTTTTGCAACCATCGACACGGTGGGAAATCTTTGGATTGCGGATGGTGGCAACAATAACCTTTATGAGTGGGCGCGGACGGGGTCCACGTGGACAACATCCTACCCAACCTATGGGGGCGGCGGAGGGATCGCGGTCGATCCCAAGAATCCGCAGCGGATTTTTGGCCAGGGCAACAGTTCCATTGCACGATCGCTCAATGGCGGGGCAAGCTGGACTGACCTGGGTCCGATGCAATTTGCAGCAGACCAGACAATCTCTTGGCTTGATCCATCCTCGTTTCGTCCACAGGGACATTATGTATCCGTGAGCGGTCTCTACTTCGATGCTTCCGGCACGCTCTGGATTGCCGGCGCGAACGATGGCATCATGAACTACACGCCAAGCGACGCGGACACATCAACTACCTGGACCAGCATTTCGGAAGGCATCGAAGAGGCTGTGGCCGAGCCGAGTGTGATTCCACCTGGTGGAATTCCCGTTCTAACTGTTGAAGACGAAACACTGTTTACAATCACCGATCCCGATACGTACACGGCTCAACATTTCCCGCTGAATACCTGGAATAGCAATAACGGACTGTCAAATGCAACTGACAGCAGCTACGCGCCGAATCAGCCAAAGTATGTGGTCGAGTTATCGACGAACATGGTTGCCGGCAATCCACTTGTGCAGTCTTCGGAGTACAGCGGATACAGCACAGATGGTGGTGTGACCTGGCAGGTGTTTCCCTCGATTGCGGCTGGCACTCATCCCTGCATTCTTTATGGCGGCAGCATTGCTGTCTCGCCGCGGGCTGCGGGGCATGAGAGCGACCCAGCGGGTGCAGACAATCTGGTTTGGATTCCGAGCAACTTCAATGATTTTGCGGCATTTGGCCACGGTCCAGCGCCGTTCTACTCAAAGGACGGCGGTGCGACATGGACGCAAACTGCCTCCTTCGACTCGGCGCCTGGCGCTACGCAGCGCACCGAGTGCCCATCGAACACCTCCTACACCTACACCGACTTTCAATGGGGTCCTTGGGTTTTTCCTTTATCGCAGCACCTGCTCGTGGCCGATCCCGTCACGCCGGGAACGTTTTACGTCCATATGACGGCTGGCGGCTTTTGGAAAAGCACGGACGGAGGAGTTACGTGGACACAGGAGGCAGCAACCAATTCCCCTGGATATCCGCAGCACGGAACGCTGGCGGCGGTTCCCGGGGTTTCAGGGGATCTGTGGCTGGTTGACGGGCATGAGGGAGCAACCGCGCACGGCCTTTACCACACATTGGATGGCGGAAATACCTTCGCGCGGAGTCCTGTGTTCGATTACGCATGGGCATTGGCTCTCGGCAAAGCAGCGCCTGGCCAGACGTATCCGGCGATTTATGTCGACGGACTCTATCACGGCGATTCGAACTGGGGTATCTTCCAGTCGATCGATGGCGGCGCGACCTTCAATCGAGTTGCGAATTATCCAGATGGCATCCTGGACATACCGAATACGATGACTGCGAGTTGGGATGTATTCGGAACGGTGTACATCGGTTTTGATGGCAACACCTTCTACTACGGAGCCTACAGCGACACTGTCGACGCTCCTGGCGCGCCAATACTCTCTGCAACCGCGAGTGATATGGCGGTACACCTTTCATGGTCGCCGGCGTATCCCGGTGGTACGCCTACCAGTTACAGCATTTATCGCGGCACTGCTACAGGTCAGGAGTCAACGACACCAATCGCCACGGTCGATGGGTCAACCTATGCCTACCAGGATAGCGGGTTGACCGATGGAACAACCTATTACTACTACATTGTCGGCACCAACGGCATTGGGACAGGACCCAATTCCATCGAGGCAAGCGCAACGCCAACCAATCCAGTACCAGCGCCTCCGACGAGTCTTACCGTATTCCCTGGGGACGGACAGCTTGAGCTGACATGGGCAGCGGCCCCAACTGCCACCTCCTACAACATCTTCCGCGGCCTCAGTTCCGGCGCGGAAGCGGCTACACCCGTCGCCACCGGGTTGACTTCAACCTACTACGTAGACATGAAGCTCACGGATGGAACGGCCTATTACTACCAGGTACAGGCAGTGAACTCGACAGGGCCGAGTCCCAAATCGGTTGAAGCGCAGGGAACGCCCGAGGCCGCAACTGCCAGCGATGCGATCATTTCGCCGGCAACTACTACCCCGGCACTTGACGGATCGGTGAGCGCCATCTGGAGCACCGCAGAGGTGTACCCGATGGCGAATCTCGTTGGAACGATTCCTACCGGCCAATCAAACTCTGCCACCTGGCAGGGATTGTGGGACACAAACAATCTCTACATCCTGGTCAACGTTCAGGACAGCGCGGCGCTGATGAACAACGACAGCGTCGAAGTCTATGTCGATGGCAACAATGGCAAGAACACCAGCTACACAGATCTGGATTGGCAATTCATCTTCCAGTACGGTACCCCGCAGGTGGAGGAGTATCAGAATGGAAGCCAGGGCACGAACATTTCCGGCATCACCTACGGTCAGGCAGCTACAACGGCGGGCTACCGGATCGTTGCGGCAATTCCGTGGTCAACCCTGGGAGTGCCACCGCAAGCAGCCGGCAATTTGCTTGGCATCGACGTCGCGTTGAACAATTTCTATGTAGCAGGCTCAAGGGCCGATAAGCTCTTCTGGAATAGTACCGTCGATCAGGACTGGGAGAACCCCAGCCTCTTCGGCACTGCGCAGCTTTCTTCTGCGATTCCAACGCTCATGCCCAATCCGGCATTTGTTCTGACGGCACAGGCTGTCAGCGGGACCGAGATCGACTTGAGCTGGACGGCCATCACGGCAGCAGATGTAAGCAGCTACAACGTCTACCGCGGGACTGGCGGGGGCGGATCGGAGACCCTGCTCGCGGGTATTCCCACTGGAACTACCTTCGCCGATACCACCGTGACACAAGGAACCACCTATTACTACGAAGTGACCGCAGTGAATGGACATGGAACCGAGGTGTACCTTTCGAACCAAGCCAGCGCGACAGCCACGCAGCCTGCCTTGAGTTTGGCAACCGGGAACGGCAATACATCTGCGACGGTGACGGCCGGCGATACAGCAGTCTTCAATCTCACGCTCAACTCGACCAACTACACGGGAACCGTGACGTATACCTGCACGGGCGCCCCTGCAGGGGATGTTTGCAGCGTCACGCCGTCGCCCTTGAATCTCACACCGGCGACCACGTCATCGCAGGTTGTGGTTACGGTGCAGACAGCTGCGAAGACCGCGATGCTTGAAAGACAGAGCAGTGTCTTTTTGAGCATGCTGACTTGGGCCGGTGCGATGCTGTGCGCGCCTCTCTGGATGAGGCGCAAACGCTTTGGGGCGGTGACCCTCATCTTGCTGGCTGCAGCGATGCTGATAACCGTCAGTGGTTGTGGTGGCAACAGCAAGCCCCAGGCTACGACCTCAACGCTTACTCTCACGGCTGCAGGGACAGGTGGAGTTGCTCCCACGACGACAACACTCACATTGACGGTTCAGTAGCCGCTGAGGCATGCTAGCAATCACCTTACCATCAGCTCCACGCGCAGCGAGGGAATGGCTCGTGGAGCTGCTCTTCAAGCCCAGTCTTTGGTCATTTGGTTTAGCCTAAGCAAGTCCGGATCAACGAGAGCACCCAGGTGAACCAGCAGGGAGGACCTATGTTGTCGCGCCGAGAGTTTGGACAAGCAGCAACAGCCATCGTAGGAGCAGTCCTGCTGGAACCGCGAAGGACTTCAGCCGCAGCATCCCGTTCGGGTCTGGCATTTGGCGTACAACTCTATATGGTTCGTGACAGACTCAAGGAACTTGAAGCGACCCTTCATCTGATTCATCAGATCGGGTATTCGAGCGTCGAGACATTTCCGATGGTTTACGACCGCCCCGCGAAAGAGTTGAGATCAATGATCGCCGCGAACGGATTGACAGTGGCCAGCGGCCACTTCGATTACGAATCGCTGGAAGAGCGGGTGGATTACGCCGCGGAGCTAGGGCTTGAGTACATGGTGTGTCCCGCCATTCCTGTCTCACAGCGAACCTCGGTCGACGGATTCCACCAAGCTGCGAAACACCTCAACAAGGCCGCAATCAAGGCAGGATCAGCCGGGCTTAAGCTGGGGTATCATCCGCACAACTACGAATACAAACCGCTGGGGAATGAGACGGGCTTTGACATTCTTATGCGCGAACTCGACTCCTCTGTAAAGTTGGAACTGGACATCTACTGGGCCATTGAAGGTGGTCAAAATCCAATGGAGATCATGCGCAGGTACCGAGAGCGACTTGCCTTGATTCATATAAAGGACCGCAAGCCCGCGAATGCATTCACCTTTGTCCCTGATGAGTATGCCGCACACTTTACCGAGGCGGGCGCAGGCACCATTGATTGGAAACTGCTCCTGGGAGAGGCAAGACGATTGGGCGTCACGCAGTTCTTCCTGGATCAGGACGGGTCTGACCTGCCGATTGATCAGAGCCTCCAGATCAACTGGAACTACCTGTCAAGGTTGACTCTTTAGTCTGTGGCGACGGCCGCTCTGCTTGAAAGGTATGCCGGCTCTGCTCATTTTGACGGGACACCATACATGACGCCGCGGCCATCCAGCGCGAGGTAAAGCAAATCCCTGGTCCTCATATCGCCCTCCATTTGGACCACGTCCATCATGGGCGTTTCGTTGGGTTCGGTGATCCGAATCCAGGAAGATCCCAGGTCCTCGGACTTGAAGATCGCATCGGTCGTCTGGCCATCTAGCCTGCCCAACATGTAGAGATATGCAAGCTTGGCATCGTTTCCGCGGCCAAATGCAATCTTGTCGCAAAATTCTACGCCTTTCACCGCTGAGAACGATTTTCCCGCATCGGAGGAATGAAAGAGTTGTGTGCCCTGCACGTGGTCTCCACGTCCAAACGCAACCCACACATCGCCAGTTTTCGCGGGATTGGAGAGGACGGTTACGTCAACGCGGTCAGACGGAAATCCGGTGTTGCTATTGTCATCCCAGGTGAGTCCGCCATCGCGGCTGGTGAAGAACACCGAGCCAGCGAGATAGTAGAAGAGCTTTCCAGCCGGATCAGCGCGGTCAGAGGCCAAAACACGTGTGCTTACCCAAGGCTGCGTTGCATTTTGCGAGGAACGCGGGAGCGCGTTGGAGTGAGCCTTTTCATTGTCGTGAACATCCATCTTCCCTGGTACTGTATGTGGCCGCGTTAGCCGGCAGAGCAGCCATGTCTTTCCGCCATCGAAAGTGACGTGCGGCCATGGTGCAAATGCGGGGCTCCCCTGAATGCCATCGAATGTGCCCCACGTGGGCGCCCAGACGAAGTTGAGCGGATTTGCTGAAGACATTGCGATCTGTCCGCCAATGGGAATTGCAACGCGTTTTTCGTCGTCATCCCAGAGCTTTTCTTTGGGAATTGATTGAAATGCGGTCCATGATTTTCCGCCATCGTGGGACAGTCCGTAGACCGGCCAGTAGAGCCACTGCAGGTGGCCAACAAACGCCATGATGTCTGGATGTTGAACGCTGTAATCAAGGCTCGAACCCATGCTGGTATAAGGCCATGGAACCGGATAGGCCGTGGGCCCAAAGAGCTTGGCCTGCCACGCAAAGTCCGGTCGTGGGTCCAACGGAACGCCCGATGGGCTGATCTTCGACTCAGGAACCTTGTCGCGATTCTCAATTCGAAATCCGATCATGTCCATCGCCATGGTGATCAGATCAGCCCCGCCTTCAGCCTTGGGTTTGGGAGGAACGCGCACCATCACAGCGCAAAGTTCTTCGAGATTGTTCATTTCCCACGCCCAGAATGGTTGCTCGGCCGTCACATCGTCGGTGCGGGCCACTCCCCAACCGTTGATCCACCAGGCATGGTGGGAGTTTTCCGGGTCGATCATCACGGTGGAGACGCCCCCCGAAGCTCCATCTGTGTTGCTCAGGTAGTATGCGGGTGCGGATGGGTTCGAACCAGGCGCAAATGGATCGTGCCTGTGCATGATCATGTGCTGGCTTGTCCATGAATTGCCTGCGGAAGTGGAGCGCCATACGATGTCATCGCGGCCAACCATCACAATCGCCGGGTTCGCCGGATCGACACTGACGCCCGTGTAAGGCGCGGTCTTATTGCCTGGAGTGATGTCGGTCCAAATGCCGTCGCGAAATCGGCGGACACTTCCAGAGGCCGGCTTGGTTGTGCCGAAGCTGACATAAAGCGTTCCATCGGATGCGACGGCGCCACGTCCGGGATTCTCTGCGCCTCCAATGTCTTCCCAAGTGCGCCCACCATCTGTTGAGCGCCAAACACCTGAGGAGTGAACGCCAACATAGATCGTCTCCGGGACCCCATCGCGAGCAGTCGCCGGCGCAAACAGGACGAAGGTGTCTCCAGCGGGATCGTTGGTCCACGCGGGCGGACCGCCGTTCACCGAAGTCCACTCGTAAGCGCCGTCAGACCTGCGGACGCCCTTCCACAAGCCATTGCGGCGCGAGGCGAAATAAAGGATGCTCGAATCTGCTGGATCAACCGCAAGCCGCTCCCCGGTTTCGACCCGGTAATCGTCATTGGCGCCCTCGTACACGCCCTTCTCAACAAACCCGGTACCGCGCCAGTGCGTCCCACGATCCTCAGAGAGCATCACTTCGGCCGCATACTGGAATCTTCCGCCTATCACCGAACGAGGCCGGTTGATTACGGCGTAGACTCTGCTGAGGTTGTTTTGATCGATTGCGATGCTCTCTGTACCAACGCCCGCCTGCGTCTCCAGGGAATCCATCAGCGGAATCCATTTCGACTCCGCGCGGTCAAAGCGGTAGCTTCCGCCCACATCGGTGCGGATGTAGATGTCGTAAGGAGGCCGGGGTTGAATGACAAGGCCAGTGACCCAGCCCATTCCCTGGATGTTCACGTTTTTCCATGCGAAGAGCTGGATATGCTCACCTCTAGCGACCAGTCCACAGAAAGAAAGACATAGAAAGGTGGCCAATCGCAATGCAGCGTTCCAAGAAGCGTGGCAACGCATCAGAGGTCCGCGAGCAGACGCAGAAAGACCGGGGACGGGCCCAACCTGCAGTGAAGAAGGGGAGCTATAGGCAGCACATTTGTGACTTAAGGTCATGATCGGCTTCTTGAGTGTGAGTGTGGTGGCAGAGTCGTACGGAACCATGAGCGTTGAGTCTCGTCTTGAAGATGGCCGCCGGGACGTTCAGTTGAAGTTTACATGCGATGCCGGCATCTGATATGGTGGCTATGCCACAGTATATCAATGTTTCGAGCGGGAGACGCCACTTGGTGAATGGAAGGCCATCAGGGACTTTCGCCGGAGTTGACTTCGGCGGAACGAAAATTGCCGCGGTACTTGCGGATGAGCGGGGCAGTATTCTCGCCGAAGGCGTGATTCCTACCCAGTCAAACGCCGGGCCCAGCCAGGCGGTAAGGCGGACATGCAAACTTCTGGAAGATCTCTGCCGTGATCATTCGGTGGATTACCATGCAATCGGGATCGGGCTGCCCGGGCTCGTCGATCGTGAGACTGGAACAATCGTATTCCTGCCAAATCTTCCCGAGGACTGGCGTGGCTTTCCGATTGCACGCGAGTTCGCCTCGTACACGGGAAAGCCTGTCGCGCTGTTGAACGATGCCCGCATGGCAACACTTGGCGAATTTACGTTTGGCAGCGGACATGCCTCAAAGAACATGCTTTTTGTTACAGTAGGAACCGGCATTGGCGGTGGCCTTGTTCTCGATGGTCGATTGCACTATGGCGCCTTTGGCGCAGCCGGCGAAATTGGACACCACACAATCCTTCCCGAGGGTCCCCTGTGCACCTGCGGAAGCCGGGGTTGCTTGGAAACGCTGGTGAGCGGTCCGGCGCTTGCCGCGGTGGGCAGAGGTTTGATGCGTGAGGGACTTGCACCCCGCTTGTGCGAGATCGTGGCGGGCGATCCCGACAAGGTTACCGCTAGCCAGATGGCTCAGGCGGCCGAACGAGGCGACATCGCGGTCGCCAAGGCCATTCGGAGGTCTGCCGAATACCTGGGGATCGGAATTGCGAATGCCGTCACCATCAGCGCAGTCGACAACGTGATCATTGGCGGGGGACTGGTAGTTCTCGGCGAGTTGCTGCTGGCGCCTATTCGCGATGTTCTGCGTTCGCGCGTGCGTATGTTTCCCGCGGAAGTGGTGCGTGTGAGCTGTTCTTTCCTTGGCGCAAAAGGCGGAGCATTGGGCGGGGTCGCCCTGGCCATGGAGGAATACATGGCCAGCGCGTGCAGTTTGACAAGCTGAGAATGGAGACAGAATATGACGAATTCCTTTCATTATGAAAGCATTGCAAAGATGATTGACCACTCACTGCTGAATCCAACCTTGACCACACGAGATCTGGAGGAGGGATGCCTTCTCGCGCAGCGTTATAATGTCGCGAGCGTGTGCATTCTGCCTTACTATCTTGCTCGGTGCGCAGAGGTTCTGGCAGAAACTTCAATTAAGGCCAGCACAACGATTGGATTTCCGCATGGTGGGCAGCGAACTGCGATCAAGGTTGCCGAGGCACGCCAGGCATTAAGAGATGGCGGACAGGAACTCGACGTGGTGATCAACATCAGCAAAGCCCGTAGCGGCGACTGGCAGTACATCAACGACGAATTGTTTGCATTGACGCAAACGATTCATGCAGATGGAGCCAAGATCAAGGTAATTTTTGAGAACGCCTATCTCGATGAATCCATGAAGATCCGCCTATGTGAGATTTGCGGTACGGTTGGCGTCGATTGGGTTAAGACTTCAACTGGCTACGCTTCAGGCGGGGCGACCCATGCAGACTTAAAACTCATGCGCAATTACTCACCCGACCGTGTTCAGGTGAAGGCGGCTGGCGGCATCCGGGATCTTGACGCACTTTTGGCTGTTCGCGCACTGGGTGTAACCAGGGTGGGCGCAACACGCACAGAAACGATATTGGAGGAGTGCAGAAAAAGGCTCAGTTTGGAGCCCATCTCACAGGTGTCCGCCCCCCAGGCGGAAGTATTGGCGGAGTATTAGCGATGGCAATTGCCTATGCAAGACGGCTTGTTCGGGAGCCGATGTACCAGCAGATGAATACCATCTTGCGCGAGCTTTTGAAGTCGAGTGAGTTTCCTGAGGGCGCTCAGTTCCTGACAGAGAGAGAAATCGCAGAACGATTCAAGGTGAGCAGGCCGACCGCCAACAAGGTGCTCGGTGGGATGGTTGCGGAGGGCCTTCTGGAGTTCAGGAAAGGAGTGGGCACGTTTGTTTTGCCCCCTCGCCTCAACTATGACATTCAAACGCTCGTGAGTTTTACCGAGAAAGTGAGGCAGGCTGGAAAAACCCCGGCGACCCGAGTGCTGCGTTTTGAGAGGATCAGGGCATCGGAGGCTGAGCCCGAGATTGCAGTCAAGCTGCAGATCGACACGGATCGCGAGCTCTTTGCGATTACTCGACTGCGCCTCGCCGACAGCATTCCCGTCATTCTGGAGAGGCGATGGGTTCCTACGGATATCTTTCCGGGTCTGAACCGCCAGGAACTTCGTGGATCCTTCTACGACCTTTGCCGGGAGAAGTACAAGTTGCGCATAGCCGAGTCGGATCAGACCATTCGCGCAGTCAAGCTCCAGGGCAAAGATGCAGTGTCTCTCGAAACTCGAAGCGGATCACCGGCCTTTCTGGTTTCAGCGGTGGGATATTCGGGACCGACTCCAACCTGGTGGGAGAAGACCCTCTATCGTGGCGACGCGTACGAATTTCATCGTGCAAAATCGTCCCCGGGAAGGCTCATTCAGCTTGCACAACAGTGAACGGGTAATGTCCAGTCACACTCTGCCGCTGTGACAAATCGAGAAGTGAGAGGAAACGATGGCGATCAATCGACGGGGATTTCTGCTGAGTACCTTCGCGGCTGGCGTGCTTGGGATGCATACTGAGTCTTCGCTCCTTCGCGCGCTTGAGCCTGCGGCCCCTGCAAGGGGGATGCTGCAGGCACGGGGCAGGGAAATCGTTGTCGATGGCCGTCCAGTTCGTCTGCGCGGTGTTAATCTTGGCGGCTGGATGTTGATTGAGGACTATATGATCGGCCTTCCCTGGACGGAATGGAAGATCCGCGAGCAGTTCCGCAAGATCCTGGGAGATGAGTCGTACGCTGCGTTCTTCAAGACATTCGATCAGGCATTCATCGCCGAGGAGGATATTGCCTTCCTTGCCAGCACCGGATTCAACGTCGTCCGCTTGCCGTTCAATTATCGTCATTTTGAAAGCGATCTCGCACCCGGAGAATGGCTCGAGAGCGGTTTCAAACAATTGGATCGTGCTGTCGAGTTGTGCCGCAAACATAACATCTGGGTCATGCTCGATCTTCACGCTGGAACGGGCGCGCAAGCGCGCGATCAGAACGCCGGAAGCGCATACGGCGAGACTTACTTCTGGAAGTATCGCAGCTTCATGGATCGCACAGTCGCGCTCTGGGGCGAACTAGCCCGACGCTACGCCGGAGACAAAATCATTGCCGGGTATAACCTGCTTGGCGAACCGGTCACATCCGACGTGGCGGTTCTCAATGAGTTCTACAAGAAGTCAATCGACGCCATTCGGAGGGTCGACAGGGAGCATCTCATCTTTCTGGATCCAAATTTGTGGTCGAGGGATATCGCGAGCCTTCATTCGGAAATCTTCGCCGATCCTCAGATTGTGGTTGCAATCCATCCCTATTTCCAGGGGAACAACTCGCTTTCAAGGCTCACGGCCTATCCGGCCGTTCTCGATGGAAAGACGTTCGATCGGTCGGCCGTGGAAAGGATCATTGACCAGACTTACGATTCTGCACGCCTGTCCTGCCCGGTGATGGCCGCCGAGTTCGGCGCCTTCCGAAGCGATCCGCAGCCATTCGCGGTGCAACTGGCAATTGTGCGAGACCAGATATCCATCTTTGAGGAGAAAGGCTGGAGTTGGTCGATGTGGTGTTACAAGGACCTTCGGAACATGGGCATTCTCACGGTGCGTGCCGATACTCCGTGGCGCCGGTTCCTCGATTCGCCAGAGATCACTTCCTTCCTGAATCAGTACAAGAAGCTCGAAACGCCTTTCACTGAAAGTGTTGAGAAACTCTTTTCGGAAACCGATATCGAGGCGGACACCCGGGAACAATGGGCGCGCGAAGTTGCCCGTGACTTCGATGTTCCCGCGCTTGATTTTGTCTTGCGCCGTCTGGCAAAACACTCGCCTGCCGAACTCGTGGAGATGGCTCGCTCCTTTGCCTTCTCCAATTGTGAAGTGCATCAAGACCAGCTCGCTGTGTTGAAGCCGTTTCTAGCCAATTCATAGTCAAGCCATCCGGCGCGTGGATGAAGGGGTTGCGGCGCGGTTGGGTTTGCCGCGTGCCCATCCTGGATGGTCGATCTCAGCGAAAGGTGATGTTGTGGGTATGATCGTTGGTAAAGAGATAGACATCGTCGCCGGATGTGGCGGGCTTCCCATTCATGCAGAAGTTCTCGAATGCGACTCCATCCACAGTATGGGCAGCATCGTACCCCCCAATCACTGAAACGGTATAGCCGGGATTGAACTCTGAAACCGTGACATCGATGTTGCGCAGAGTGATGTTCCGAACCTGTCCACGCTGTTTGTCCCTCGACCAGCGGCTCTGGAAGATGCGGAACTCGAGGAGCTTGTTGTAGTGATGCTCGACTCGAATGTTCTCATAGAGCACATCGCTGATGACGGCATGGTCGGAGTTGTGGATGCCAAAGGGTGCTCCGTATTCACGCACCTCAAGAACATCGCAATCGTGAAAGTGAATGTTTCGCACGCTGCTGGTGCGCAATTCATGGCCGATTTCAAAGATCTGCCCGCCCAGGTCCGTCATCAGGGAACAGCCGGTAACTTCGATATCCTCCACGTCACAGGTGAAATCGAGCGTGGCATCGTGAAGCTGCCCGCGCAGATCGAGCGATTTGATCACGATGCAGTCGTCGCCGTTTCGAAAAAAGCAGTTCTCCACGCGAACATGGCTTGAACCGACGATATCCAATCCATCGCCCCCGCTGATGAAGCCAAGTTCCTTGACATTGCTCACAACGATTTTCCGCGAGGCGCCGAGCACAAACATCCAACTGGATGGCTCAATCATGACAATGCCTTCCACGCGGCAATCGCGGCAGTTCTCGAGCACGATTGTGCGGCGGGCGTCGGGGCCCTGGCGATAGTAGCTGCCGTCGAGTATGCCCTGCCCACAGATGCGTATGTTGCTGGCGGATGTGGCGCGAATGCAGCCGCGAACTACTGCTCCGCCTTCGATGTAGAGTGTCTCATTGTCAAAAAGACGAAGCTCGCCAACCTCATAGACCTGTCCCGCCTTGAAGTAGCGCACGTTAGAAGCAGAATTTGATGGCGTAGACTGCTCGATTGGGTTCGCAAAGAGAAAAAACTGCTCCAGATCGTCGATCTCAATCAGTAGATTCACCGGGTGCGGTAGCGTGAAGTAAACACGGTTTTGATCAATCTGTGCCTTGATTTGGTGGCGCGCCGGCGCGATCCGAATTCGATGGATGGGATTGTGAACCTCGATGGTGACTTCGACCGGTCCGTCGCAGGCAAAGGTCGCAAAAGGCCCTACCGAAGTCTTGATGACCGTCACAATGTGGCCACCGGCAATTAACTTGAAGTTTGGAGCGGTTGGAATCGAGCGCGGGTACTCGTACGCGATGACACAGCCGCTTGCCCGGCCTGTTGCGCCTTCCGCCTGGCAAACAGAGTCTGGTCCGGATGCGAGTGCCTGCGCGGCGGATTGGCTGTTTTCGCCAGAGCACAGAAGGGGTAACGCATTCAGTGAGACTCCAGCCAACGTGCCGGTTCTGATGAAACTGCGCCTGTTCATTGCTTCTCCACACTTTCCCGTGTTCCCGTTCATTCAGAACAAACTCGGTGATCGATCTCTCTGTCATGAAGCGACCACAAATGGCCACTCTCAATGGCTTTGCAGAATCGCATCGAGCCCGCGATTGGAGACATTGACGTCATCTTCCGATTTCCCACCGCTGAAGGCGGCGATCCAATAGCCATGTTTTGCCTTTCGAATCACACTTCCTGACCATCCATATTCGCCGGTCATCAAGGTTCGTCCGGCACTTCCGCTTGGCTTGAGAGTGTCCGCCGCTTCTGCCGCCTTTGCGTAGGCTATGGCAAGAAGGTTTGCACCCGGGCTTACCGCATCGGGTGGATCTTTGCGTTTACCGATCACAATCATCTTCGATTGCCAGGATTGGATTTCCTCGCCATCAAAGTAGGCAATGAGCGCGACTCCTTTGATTCCTTGCTTGTTTGCCTGCTGCATCATGACTTCGAGCGCCTGATCGGCCGTTCGATTGAAGCTGTCAGTGTCGCTGGAAGTTGTCGGGGAGGAGTTGCTCACCTGCGATTTCTGCGCGGACATGGATGCCGCATAGGTTAGAGAGGTGATGGCGATGAGGCAGATGCAGCATTTTCGGACAGCTTTCATGATTCACCTCGGGCTATGATACGGTCACGGAAGAAGTATAGTGGCAAAGCCACCTGACGGTCCATCCTGGACCAAGCGAAGCACTCGGCTATAGAGCCATCCGTTGTCGCATTCATCTCTTGGCTGGATGGTCATTTCGCTTGATGCCAGCCAGCATTTCCGTAGCCATTGTGTCGACGCTGCGCTTCGGAAGGGAGCGGTTGCGCACTGAGATCATGAATGCCGTGTAGCGATCTCCACGCAGCAGCGAGCGGCTGTATTCAATCGCAACGCGTTCGCTGTCGAATGTTGTTTCCCGTATGAGGAGCAGGGGGCTGCCCATCGGAGTCTCCAGGATGAATCCCTCTTCTTCCTTCGCCGCCACGGCGCCGATGCTTTCTTCCGCCCAGTTCAGTTTGCGCTTGTAGATGTTTTCAACCACGGCATAGAGCGATTGTGTTTCCAGATTGTGCTTATCGATGCCGGGGAAGATACGGGCGGGCAGGTAGCTGGTGACCACGGCCATCGGCTCGTTGTTTACCAGTCTCAGTCGCCGGATGGTATAGACAGATTCACCCTCATCGAGGCGCAGTGCCTGGGCAACCTCCCCTTTCGCTTTGACGATCTCGCTGGAGAGGAGGCGGGCGGAGGGAACCAATCCGCGGCGGCGCATCTCTTCACTAAATCCGCGAAGTTCCTGGAAGTTCCACGGCAGACGCCCCGTTCCAACCAGTGGCCGTTTTCCTTTCTCGATGACCAGCAGTCCCTCCGAGCGGAGCTTCTGAAATGCCTGACGCACGGGCATCTTGCTGATGCCCAGGTGGCGCGAAACATCGTTCTCCGACCAGAATGTGTCACCCTCCTTTACGTGGCCCGATTTCACCAGCTCGCGGACCTGCTCAACGATCTGCTGGTAGTAAGGAACGTAACTATGATGGTCGAGCAGCAAGCTGATCTGTGCGGAAGGCGCTGTATCTGTCACAAAAGTACTCCATAACAATCATAACATACTATGTGTATAGGATGATTTATTTCATATCAGTACGCCAACGGAGAACTCGATTGTTGTGAGGCATCAAGTGTGGGTTAAAATACAAAAAATAAATGAGATATACGAATGATTCATGCATCCTAAGCGATCCGGAATCGAGAAATGATCGATGTTCCCGGTTATCCAAGCCTTGACACATATATGCATATGTAGCCTTATGGAGTTGTCTATCGCAACTCATTCCGAAATCACATCACTTTATGGAGACTCAGATGAACATGGGTGCTCAGGTGGTCGAAAGTAATCGTCCGTGTTGGACCTCAGGACGAATCAGTCTGTGGATCCGGAACGCGGGTGTTCTGCTGCTGGCGATGCTTGCGCCGTGCATCGTGTCCGCGCAGGTTGAAACGGCCCGCATCGTCGGAACGGTCCACGATGGATCGGGAGCTGTGATCACGGGGGCGGTCCTGACTGTGGTCAACACCGAAACCAATATCAGCCACTCCCTGAAGACCGACGCCACAGGACAGTTTGTTCTGACCGACCTCCAGCCCGGAACCTACACGGCCACCTTTGAACACGAAGGTTTTCAGAAGGTGATTCAGGCGCCGTTTCAATTGAATGTCAACCAGGTGTTGACACTGAATATCACGATGTCGGTCGGCGCGGATACTCAAGCCATCACGGTTACGGCTGCTGAGCCACTGCTTGAATCTGAGTCTTCCTCGATCGGTCAGGTCGTGGTTTCGCAATCGATCGAGGCGCTGCCGTTGAATGGCAGGGATTTCATCCAACTGGCTTACTTGACGCCGGGCGTCAACCAGGGGCCTACCGGAGCCGTTCAACAGGGAAACATTCCGGAGAACGAGAGAGGAAACGGCTCGATTGAGGCGAATGGACTGACTACGACCAACAATAATTTCCTGCTGGACGGATTCGACAATAACGAACAACAGATCGGCTTTGAAGTGATCCAGCCGTCGGTGGACGCGATCGCCGAATTCAAGATGCAGACGAACAACTTCGGGGCAGATATCGGCAAGGGTGGAGCGGTTGTGAATGTTGCCCTCAAATCAGGCACAAATCACTTCCACGGCGACATCTTCGAGTTTGTTCGCAACTCTGCATTCGACGCCAAGAACTATTTTGACAGTGCGTCGGCACCCATTCCATCTTTCCGGCAGAATCAGTTTGGCGGAACACTCGGTGGTCCGATCTTGAAGGGGAAGACGTTCTTCTTTGTCGATTATCAGGGGACGCGAATCGATGAAGCGCAAACGACGATCAGTTCTGTTCCACCTGCGAATGTGAATGGTGTGGGTGAGCGGACCGGCAATTTCTCCGATTTATTAACCGGAACGCTCGGGCCGGATGGATACGACACCGGCCAAATTTTCAATCCCTTTGAGTACAACGAAGTGACGAATGCGCGAGCGCCGTACCCGGGCAATATCATTCCGGTTGGCAGTGCCCCGGGCGATCTCGATCCAGCGGCTCTGAAGGTTGTTGCTCTTTACCCCAATCCGAATCTTCCCGGGTACGTCAACAACTACCTCTCGAATCCCGCCCTGGTGAACAATCAGGACTCGTTCGACGTGCGAGTTGACCACCAACTGACCAGCCAGGACAGCACGTTTGCCACATTCAGCTTTGGCAACGTTCAGAGGATTCAGCCGGACCCATTTCCAGAGCCGGCCGGTGGCGGATTCTTTTCCGGAACGGTGAGCGATTTGGCGCGAGCGGCAGGGATCAGCGATGTGCACACATTCGCCCCCAACAAGATCAACGAGTTCAAGGTTGGTTACATGCGCTATGCGGTGCAGGCGATTCCGTTCCTGGCGGGAAACAACGTCTCAGGGCAGCTCGGAATTCCCGGGATCTTCGATCCCAACAACGCCCTTGAGACGGGTGGCTTGCCGTACATGGCCATTAACGGTTGGAGCACGCTGGGAACCACGGATTGGTTCCCGGAGGTGTTGCTTGAAAACAACTATCAGTACATCGATTCGTTCACATACATTCGCGGCTCGCATGCGTTGAAGGCAGGCGTGGATGTTCGGCGCCGGTTGAACGGGTTTACGCAGGTTCAGAATGCACGCGGCGATATGTCGTTCGAACCTGCATTCACTCAGGATCTTGTGACCGGCAACGGAGGATCGGGGTTAGCCAGTTTTCTCATCGGCTATCCGTCTTCCGCCTCTCGCGAGGTTCAAACCGGGGAATTTGGAATACGTTGGCTGGAACTGGGAAGCTACTTCATTGATGACTATCGGGTCACTCCGCGACTGACCTTGAACCTGGGGCTCCGCTACGACCTCTACACGCCCTATGTCGAAGAGCACAATCGCATCGCCAATTTCAACTTCTCGACCGGCCAGTTTGTTTCGCCCGAGATGGCAGGGGTGGGCAGGACGGCGGACGTGCAGACGGATTATGCCGATGTTTCTCCGCGCGTAGGATTCGCATGGACTCCCGGAGGTCACAACCTGGCAATCCGTGGAGGGTTCGGCATCTTCTACGATCGCCAGGGCACGCAAGGAGACTCCGAACTTGCCTATAACCCGACAGGCCTGTTCATCAGTCAGAGTTATAGCTACCCGGCGAATCAACCGGGGATGCGTCTCTCGACAGGCTATCCCGCGGAGGTGCCGCCGTCACTTACGAATCCAAGCGGCTACGCAAGTGCTGCGCCTTTCCGCGATCCGAATACCTCCATTCAGGAATGGAACCTGAACGTCGAACAGCAGATTGGAAAAGACTCGGCGATTCAGGTTGCCTATGTTGGCACGCACGGCGTCCATGAGTCCTATGTCTACAATCTGAATCAGGCTCTGCAACCACTCGACAGCAATTTTGGCTCTGCGCCCAACTTTGGCCGCCCGTATTTTGACACGGTGCCAAACATTGCGGCAATCCGCACGAACTCAAATATCGCCAATCAGCATACCCATCAAATGCAGGCAAAGTTTGAGAAGCGTTTTTCGTCCGGCTGGAGCATGCTGAGTGCCTATACCTGGCAGCACACCATTGGACAAACGCCGCTGAACGAAGCGGCTGGTCCGCAAAACGACTACGATCTGCGGGCAGAGCGCGGCAGTCAGGATCCCGATTTCCGGCATCAATTCTCTTCGGCATGGTCCTACGTTCTTCCATTTGGCCCAGGACAACGTTTCTTCAACGGGGACGGACCAAGTCGAACCATCGCAGGAGGCTGGAGATTGCAAGGAATCCTCTCGATGTCTTCCGGAGAGGCAACTACACCGGAATTGTCCTACGACCGGACGAATACGGGATCGGGAGCTCCACGGCCGGGTGTGTTGAGCAACCCGTATAACTTCAGCGGCGCAGCCAACTGGGGATGCCCGGCTAATCGCCAGAGCATCACATGCTGGTTCAACCCAGCCGCGTATGCAATTCCACCCTTGGCTCCGGGGCAAACCTTCGCAACGGAGTTTGGCAACGCGGGTGTCGGCACGCTCAGGGGGCCGGCTCAATACAACCTGGATTCATCCCTGTTCAAGAGCTTTGACTTGCGCGATGGGATCAACCTGGAGCTCCGCGGCGAAGTATTCAATGTGTTCAATACTGCGGAGTTCGGCTTGCCAAACCAGTACGTGGACACGCCGCAGGCAGGTTCGATCACCAGCACGGTACACAGCTCACGTCAGATTCAGGTGGCAATGAAACTCACGTTCTAGATGATCCGGCGAGCGTGGCAGGGATGGCTCCCGGGCAACAGTTGACAATCGCCGCTCATGCAATGGAATGCAAGGGCGGCCTGTTTTCGCCCTTTGTACTGCGAGCATTTTTTTGCAGATGCGGGCCGCGGGTGAACGGATAGGCCCGCGAGCGAGTGAGAGAATGAGTAGGTTCATTGGAGAGCGCCCAGGACAATGCCCTTCAGACTCAGGGATTTATCCAGGTCCACGTGGGCTTCTCGCAACGCAACAGCTTTTGGCGAATGAAAGGGAATTGGTCAATGAATCGTAGATTGCTTCGTTTCGCTGAACTGGTATGTTGCGCTGCCTGCATGGCTGCGCTCTGTCCATCCGTGCCGTTCGCGCAGCCAGCCTCGAGCCCAAATTCAGAGTCAAAACTGCCACCGGTCAAACTTTCGGGAAACTACTTTGAGAAGAATGGCAAGCGTTTTATTCCCGTTGGAGTGAATTGGGTGCCTGCCAAAGCGGGGATGGAGTGGCCGTATCAATGGGATCCGGCTTCCATTGAAGCGGACTTTGCGCAGATGCATCAGCTTGGCGTGAACGCTGTAAGGCTGGATCTGGTCTGGTCCTGGTTCGAGCCGCGACCGGGAGATTTCAACCAGGAGGCATTTCGCCAGCTCGACTTCATCACCGCGCTCGCCGGGCGCAACGGCATTTATTTGAATCCCATGCTGTTGATCGGCGGTGAAGTGGGAGAGGCATATTGGGACGTTCCGTATCGTCATGGCCGCGATCCGCAGTCAGACCCCTACATGCTTCAACTTGAAACCGACTTTGCAGCCCAGCTTGCCAGGCACTTTGCAAACAACAACGCCATTCTTGCCTGGGATCTTACCGATGAGCCTCCGTTCTGGATTACCTCAAATACGAACGATGCGGCGGCAATCAACTGGACGCGGTTGATATCAGGCGCACTGCGCCGTTATGACCCGGCGCACCTGCTGGTGGTGGGCACGGCCATGCAGGACGTCGACCACGGCCCATTCCGGCCCGACATGCTGCGCAACGATGTGGACTTCTTCAGTGTCCACCCCTACACGATCTACGCCCCCCGGTTGTTTCCGGATGCGATGCTCTCTGAACGGCAGACATACGGGGCAGCGTTTGAAACTGCGCTTACAGGCGGCGCGGGTGGGCCCGTCATGGTCCAGGAACTGGGCGCTTCTTCGGCTCAATACGAGCCCAGGACGATCGCCGAGTATGAGCGGACTGCGCTCTACTCCAGCCTGGCAGAAGGCGCAAATGGATTTCTGATCTGGTGTTACACGGATGCTGCGCAATCGCAATACTCCAAGGTGCCTTACCTGCGATCACCGCATGAGACACAATTTGGTATTGTCACTGCTGACCGCGTCGAAAGGCCGGCAGCAGCCATGCTCACTGAATTCTCAAAGGTCACCGGCAGGCTCGATCTTGAGGGCATCGAGCCGGCGCCTGCCGAGGCAGCCATCGTGGTCCCCGACGAGTGGGCAAAGTCTTATGGAGATGAATCGCATTTTGGATTGACCGGACCTGAAATTGCTCCCTACACGTCGCAGAACGAGGGTGGGAGCGTCGCTGGACAGGCGCTGCCCAATCAAGCCGATCAGAATACGCGGCTGATGGGCGCTTTGCTCTCGACATTCATTTTGTCGCGCAGAGCCGGGGTCAAGGCAGATCTTCCGCGCGAATACGGAGACTGGCAAAAGTACCCAATGCTGCTGCTGAGTTCGCCGATCACGAGCACCGATTCGATGCTCGTCCACGTCCACTCCGATTTCTGGAGCAAAGCCAGAAGCTATGTTGAGAAGGGTGGGGTTCTGTATGCGTCTGTGAGTGGGGATGCGGCCATACCGGAAATGGAGAGCATCTTCGGCGCCCGGCTCGTAGATCATCTGCCGGTTCGGGATGTGACTTTGAAGATCGTTGCGCCCTTTGGCAATCTGAAGCCAGGAGACACATTCACATATTCGGCCTCTGCCGATGCGCCCGGCCAGTGGGCTGCCACGCTCGAGGTGTCCGGCGGCCAGGTCATTGCCGTCGATCAAGATGGCAGACCTGCGCTTGTCGCCAATAAGCTGGGCAACGGAAAGACACTCCTGTGCGCTTACCCGCTTGAGGTATACCTCGCCAATCTTCCTTCGGCATTTGAAGGAAACGATCAGACCTTCCGCATCTATCGGGCACTTGAGGAGTGTGCGGGACTGAAACGCACGGTTTGGACAGATCAGCGCTCCGTTGAAGCGTCCGCTCTCAATGCGAAGGATCATGGCTATCTTGTTGTCGTGAATCATTCCGCGGAGGCCAAACACGTCACACTCGGTTCCACGTTGCCCATCCGCCAATTGATTTCCGTACGGGGTGAAAAAGCGAGTGCAGTGAAACCTGCAGATTCCAGATGGAGCCTCGATGTGCAGGCCTACGACGCAGAGGTGCTCAAGTGGCAATAGCCAACGCGGTGAGGCACGCTGGAGAAGGCTCCGTAGCCGGAATCGACATCGGGGGCACAAAGATCACGGTTGGCATTGTGAACGAGGCCGGCGCGATCCTGGTTCGGGCAGATGCTTCGATCAGCGTAGAAGATGGTCCCAAGCGCGCCTTGGCAGACATCGTTGAGATTCTCAATCGGCAAGTGCAACAGACGGGAATTGTGCTCGCCGGAATAGGCATCGGGTGTACGGGACCAGCCGACCCGATTACCGGCGAACTTGGAGATGTGAATACGCTTCCTGGCTGGGTAGGGTGGAATCCCGTCGCCGATCTTTCCAATGTGTTTGGAGTGTCCGCTGCTCTCGAAAACGATGCAGACGCTGCTGCGCTGGGCGAAGCGCGATGGGGAGTGGGCAGGGGAAAAAGCAGCCTCATCGGGATTACAGTTGGCACGGGTATTGGAGCGGGAATCATTCTGAACGGAGAAGTGTATCGTGGCGCTGACGGTTCCCATCCCGAAATCGGTCACCATATCGTCGAGCCCTCAGGGCCGCTGTGTACGTGCGGAGCTTATGGCTGTTGGGAAAGCCTCGCGTCGGGTCCCGCCCTGGAACAGTGGTACACCGAGCATAACCTGGACGAAGTGCGGAGCGGCAAGGACATCTGCGATCTGGCTCGATCCGGGAATGCCGGTGCACAAAGCGCAGTGAACCGCATGGCGAAATACCTGGGCCTGGGAATATCCAATGTCGTATCCATGTTCATGCCGGAGGTGATAGCACTGAGCGGGGGAGTGATGCAGAACTCGGATCTGTTTCTCGACCGCATCCGCGCTGTTGTTCTCAAGAACTCCCGCCTTGTTCCGGCTGCAAGGTGTGAGATTGTGGTTTCGTCCCTGGGCTCCGACGCTGGCTTGATCGGCGCAGCGCAGGTGTGGCGCAGCCGCTTTGAACGCTGAAGTGAGGAGATCCCGTGAATTCCGCATCGCAACAAGTCATCGATGGTCCTTATCTGCGTGACATCCTGGATCAGCCCGCGGCTCTCAAAGATACTCTGGAGGGTTTCCGCAGAAACGACGCGCTCTTCAGCCAGATCGGAGAGATGCGTCGGAAGGGCCATTCACGGATCGTGCTGACCGGGATGGGGTCGTCCCTTCATGCGCTTTATCCTTTGGAATTGAAGCTGATCGCGCAAGGTGAGATCGCGATGCGCGCCGATATGTCGGAGTTGATTTACTCCATGCCCACTCTGCTTGAAAGCGGAGCGCTCATCGTGGCGGTATCGCAGTCGGGCCGCAGCGCAGAGGTTGTTCGCCTGCTCGAGATGAGAGCGCAAAGATGGACCGTTGTTGGTGTTACCAATACCGCGGACAGCCCACTGGGAAGTCAGGCGGACATCGTGTTGCTGACGCATTGCGGATCGGAGTTCTCCGTATCGGCGAAGACTTACCTGGGAACACTTGCCGCACTCGAGATCTTCGGAGCAGCATGGTGCGGCGAGGATCGAGAGGCTCTGTATGCGGAGTTGCAGCCAGGCCCTTCGCTGGTGGCCGATTATCTTTCTGGATGGCAATCGCACGTGGAGTCGCTGGCCGGCGCGATGAGGGATATCAGTCAAACCTTCATCGTGGGTCGCGGACGCTCCATGGCCGCCTGCGAGACGGGCGCGCTCATCACCAAGGAATCAACGCGTTCGCCTGCCGAAGCCATGAGCAGCGCCGCCTTCCGTCACGGACCGCTCGAATTGGCTGGCCCTGAGACCATGGTTCTGGTGATGGAGGGCGATGCCAATGCGCGCGCGCTCAATACCAAACTGGTCCGTGACATCCATGACCGCGGCGGCCGGGCAGAATTGATCGGTCCATCCGCGGAGATTGGCGCCTTGCGCGTTCTCGGTGGTCTCAACCGCCTTTTGCCAATTGCGGAGATTCTGCCCATCCAAATGCTGACGCTGGCTCTCGCCTTGAATGCTGGATTCGAGCCAGGCCGTTTCCTGCATGCAACAAAAGTCACCACCGAAGAGTAAGAACGAAGCGAGGACACCGATCCGATGAAGCGCAACAACTATCTGGTAGCGATTGTGTTCGCGGTATTCTTCGTCATTTCGTTTGTCACGAACATTCTTGGCCCCATCATTCCGGACATCATCGATAGCTATCACGTTAGCCTGTTCGCGGCTGCGCTGCTTCCGTTCTTCTTCTTCGCCGCTTATGGTGCATTTTCCATACCGGCGGGATTCCTCGTTGAGCGATGGGGCGAAAAGCGCGTCATTGTTTCCATGTTCGCAGTTGCATTTGCAGGGTCCATTCTGTTTGCATGGATGCACACCTACACCGTTGCCATGGTCTCGCTGTTTCTCATCGGTAGCAGCATGGCTGCGCTCCAGGTGGCCATCAATCCACTGCTGCGCGTGGCTGGCGGAGAGGAACACTTCGCCTTCAACTCAGCTTTCGCTCAACTGATATTTGGCGTCGGCTCGTTCCTCAGTCCCCAGGTCTACGCGTACATGATAGTCCGTCTCGGCCGACCACCCGGCCGCAATCCGCTGCTTGCCTTTCTGGTCGCGATTGTGCCCTCGACCATGCGATGGATTTCAATGTACTGGCTGTTTGTTCTTGTTATCGCCGCGATCCTTGTGGTGCTTGCGCTTACACAATTTCCAGCAGTGGAGCGCAAGGAAGATGAAGCGGCGGGTACTGTCGGCATGTATGGCTCGCTGATCAAGCTCCCCATCGTGTGGCTTTACTTCTTCAGCATCTTCTTCTACGTCGGCTCTGAGCAGGGAACCGCGAACTGGATGTCTGAGTTCCTGTGGAGGTATCACGGTTACGATCCGCACACGGCTGGCGCATCGGCTGTGGCGTGGTTCTGGGGTTCGCTCACAGTGGGCTGCTTTGTGGGCATGATCCTGCTCAAGCTCTATGACAGCCGCCGCGTGCTTGGGGCATTTGGAATCGGTGCAATCGGATGCCTGACTCTCGCTCTTTTCGGCCCCGCGGAGGTGTCCAGGTATGCGTTCCCATGTGTAGGGCTCTTCGCTTCGGTCATGTGGCCCATTGTGGTCTCTCTCGCACTGAACTCTGTCTCTGAGTTTCAAGGCGCATTTGCAGGAATTCTGTGTTCGGGAATCGTTGGTGGTGCGATCCTCCCGCTCATTGAGGGACGCATCGCCGATTCCCTCGGCCTGCGCACCGGAATGTGCGTTCTCTACCTTTCATTTGGCTGGGTGTCTGCGGTCTCGATTTGGGCGAAACCTCTGATCACCAACCAGATTTCTTCAAGACAAGAACGCCAGACGCCGTGATCAAGGGATGGTTATCGTCAGCTAAGATTGTGGGTACGGACCAGGTCTGTACTCTGGAGGCTCGCAGAATGGGACTCCACCTGGGAATGCCTCTCTGGATCGCTAGCCCAGTGAACGTGCAGCGGTCGCCGAATCGGACGAAACACGTAATCGGTATCGATTGATCAGTCCATCCAGCATCATTGTCAAAACAGACTCTCTGCGCAGAAACAGCTTTCCATAGGGTGCAGACTCGGGTTTGATCGGATTGCTCGTCTGGCACGTCAAGACCAGCAAAAGGCGGACAGGTGGGTGTCAGTTCATCGGATGCTTAGAGCGGCTACAATGGGGCATCTTTGGGTGGAGGACAAGCTCAGATTTCTCAGGCTCTCGCTGGTATGTCGCCGAACACCACCTACACGATGAACGCCGATGCTTATATCTGGACCAGCGATGGCGGCCAGTCATCACTTGCAATGTCGAATGATGGCGCAACCTCATTTTCAAAGGCCATCACCACAAGCAGTTGGAATCAGCTGGCAGGCTACCAAACCATTCAATTCACTCGACGTTCCACATGTACATCCGCTCAGGTCTCGATATCTGGGAATGATCCGAATACCGGGGTATTTGTGGACAATGTATCTGTTCGTGCTCTGACCGAGTAGCAGGTTGAACGTCGAGAGAGAGGCAATCCATGATTCACAAAAGATTCGGCGTTTTCTTCGCTGGAAGTATGTTATCAGCCAGTTTGTGCGTTACCGCTCAGACGCCTGCGATGCCGAAGGCTCTGTCCCGGTTTGCAGCAGGGGTAGATATATCTGAAGTCAAGACGCTCCAAGAGCAGGGCACGGTCTATCGGGTGAATGGAAATGCACAAGATCCGCTCCGGATTCTCCATCATTCCGGCATAAATTGGGTTCGGATCCGTCTCTTTGTTCATCCAGACGGGAAGGGGCCAGGCACGAACGACCTGCCCCACGCTCTGGCCGAGGCTGAAGCAGCCAAACGAAACCATCTTCGAGTTCTGGTGGACATGCACTTCTCGGATTCATGGGCAGACCCGGGCCACCAGCGCAAGCCGGCAGCCTGGGCAAACCTCAGTTTTGCGGATCTCGTACAGCAGGTAAAAAAGCTATACCACCGACACATTCCAAACTTTCGCAGACGCCAACGTAACGCCAGATATGGTGGAGATTGGCAACGAGATCTCAAACGGCTTTCTCTGGCCTGACGGCCAACTAACCTGGAAAGGTCAAGATGACGAAGGATGGCAGCGGCTTTCAGATCTTTTGAAGGCAACCGAGGATGGCGTCGTTCAAGGCTCTGGATCCAAGAGGAAACCTCTGATCTTGATTCACCTTGACACAGGTGCAACACGCCAAAGTGCAAGTCGTTCTTCGATCACATTCTTGCTCGCGGTGTTCATTTTGACGTGATCGGTCTTTCTGACTATCCGTGGTGGCAGGGCACCCTGGAGCAATTGTCAAGTAACTTGGCCGCGCTGGCAACTGCATATCACAAGCCAATCATTGTTGTGGAGACGGGATTTCCATGGTCGCCTCAGAGCTTCGAAGTTGGCGGCCACACCTATACAGGCGTTGCCGCGGAGGAGAATGTACTTCACTTTCCGCCAACAACAGAGGGACAAGCCGACTATCTGAGAAAGCTAACCAGAATCGTCCGGTCGACCCCCGATGGGCTTGGTGTGGGCGTGCTTTATTGGGCAGGAATGTGGGTACAAAACAAAAACTGGGATGCGCCGGAATGGTCGGGAGATTGGGAAGTTCGAGCACTGTTCGATAGAAACGGAGAGGCCTTGCCAGCATTGTTTGCTCTTGGTGAGGCCGGGAAACTGCAAACGCGCCAATAAGTATGGGGCAGCAACGGCTCAGGGAAGTTGCGCGCCTTGGAAAGGTCATAGTCGACAATTCGTGATCCAAAGCAGTGTGTAACGAAAAAGGCGGCCGAGATGTTGAAATTCAGATATGTTCTTGCTTGCTGTATCTTCGCCATTCAAGTGTTTGCGTAGCGCAAGGCTCGTATCCAAGGCTCGTATCCAAGACTCGTGTCTAAAACGAAATGAATTGCATTCACTCGGAAACCTACGTGTTCACCGCACGAATCGAGCAGGCCCGCCAATGACTCTTGAAACTTCAAATCGCTACCGCTCTTCGGACGTTTTCGAACGGTTGTTCGTTCGAGTCTTACCTTCTGTTCTTTTCTGAAATATCAATTATCATGCCGTTCATGCGCGACAGAACTCATCTCCACAAAGCCCCATACGAGCCCGATGCTACCAATTCCTTGCAATTCCCAACTGTTTCTTCTCATGACATGAGGCCACGAGAAGCTCTGCGTATCAAACAAGTCCGGGAATCGCATCCTAGGATGTTGATGGGATGAGTTCGACAATGCCTCTCGCGCGCAGGTAGTCGGCGTCGTGTGCGCGGCTTTCAAGAACGATGGCGGGCTGCAGACCGCGTTCAATCAAATGCATGTAAGGCGTCGCATATCTCCAGTCCGGCGGCCAGGCCTTCGTGGACAGCCCGTGATCGGGAATGACAAGCGCGGTCCTCCGAGTTGGGATCGTCCGCGGCTTCGTCCGGAACTCCGCGGCCAATTCCGCAAACTTGCGCCCGGCGGGTTTTGCTTTGTTGTTCACATCGATCAACCCCATGTTCGCACCGCGTTTGGGGTTTCGTGGCGGAACGAGTTTGGACTCATTTGTTTGGGTAAAGTTAGGCATTTTGGTGGAGGTTTTAGCCGGTCGCCGATTTAGTTACCACTCGTCCCCGCTTTCGGAGCGGACCAGCGCGGCTCCGTGCGGGACGAATACAGTCTACATCAAATTGATTCTATTGTCTTTACGCGGAAGGATGTGGGGCAGTGCGGGCGAGTGCGGAAAGCGGCGAATTGAGGTTTTGAGTTAGGTGCATTCAACCGGGCTCTGCCACCTCTACGCCTTTCAACTACTCAATGCGGCTGCGATGTGAGGTAATCTTTCGTCTCAGCACGTTCCGCCGACGGGAACAGAGGGTCAAGCCGTCTACGCGTTGGCCGCATTCCAAGACTCGGCAAAGTGACCGAGGCTCGCCTGAAGCAGATTAGAATTGAGACGGTCTTGGATTTGAGGGCGTTTAAGTTGGGTATCTATCTTTAGCTAGATTGGGATCTATAGCAGTGTGTCGGAGAATTGACGACCACTCTCGACCTGATTCGTCGGCCGATGAATCATCTATTCAATTTCTCATTGCATGCAATCCCATCCGAGTCTGAGTTTCAAAGTAGACAGGCAACAACGGAGGCGATCCGCAGTTGGCGCTCCTATCGCCGCCGACGGGCGTCGAGCTCAGCTCGGTCGGGGGTACATTTGGGGGTATATTTTTGGCGTCAAACCTATCAGACGTATAATCAATAGATTACGAGGAGATGTGAGTCCCTCACTGCCACCATACCATCCAAATTCGCATTGAGCCGCCAGGTCTGGCAATTGCACACCCTTGCGCCTTTTTTTCGGCGCAAGGGCCGCACGCATTGCTGCGAGCGAATAGCGAGCGTCTGCCGCACCGCAGGAGCCGAGCGTCTGCCCCACCGCAGGTGGCTACCAGCCGCGGGTCTGCAATAGTTGCGACTCTTCGAGGCCGGCGGCGGCCAGGCCCTTCATGGTTCCGGTGACCTGCTCGGCGGCTTCGGCCAGGATC
>Ga0302156_10000305_pt1 | contig 46984 bp, 39 predicted proteins | sample I_Bog_N3_2_FD_193503 | JGI IMG/M metagenome (GOLD analysis project Ga0302156, IMG submission 193503) | Peat permafrost microbial communities from Stordalen Mire near Abisko, Sweden - I_Bog_N3_2 | ecosystem: Environmental > Terrestrial > Soil > Wetlands > Peat | place: Sweden: Abisko, Stordalen... | reverse complement strand
TGACAGCTCAAACACCACCGACGGCTTACACAATCACAGAATCGGGAGGCGCGCCAGGTGCGACGACAACCATCTATCGCAGCGGCGCGAAGGCACTAATGGTTTACAACACTCCCGCACAAGGGGGTGCTCCGGCCTCGCGAACCTTCACCCTCTACGATCTGGCAACGGGCACCAACTATTCGTGGACTCCGGACAACGGCGCCGCCGCGTGCAGCGCTGGCACCTTCTCCGGCGACTGGGGCGATCCCTTCGCGGGCACCGCGGAGCTGCAAAGCGGTATCGCAAAGGGCGACCTCAAGCCGGCAGGCAGCGAGACCATCAACGGAATCGCGACCCAGGTATATGCCGGCAGCACACAGGGCGCGAATCTGAAGGCGTGGATCGATAGGAAGGATGGCCTCGTGATTCGCGCTCAAATAAGTACGCCCGGAGCGGCCGTGATGACTCTGGTGGATGTGACCAAGGTTTCGTTCGGGACACCAGCCGCATCGGTTTTCGCACTGCCGGCAGCCTGTGCTGGCCAGAAACCTCCGCCAACTGCGAACCAACTTATCGCGGACGAAACTGGCGATGACGCCGCGAACTACGTCAACGGAATGTATGGGCCGGGCTCGAAGAATTCGTGTTCCGTGGTGCTGCGAGTGGTGAATGCCAAGACCATGACGCCGATCACGCACATCCAGGTGGCGATCGACACCAGCTACAACGTGGACAACCCGCCACATTACGAGTCTGGAGTGCATAACGACGGGACGGAGACCTTTTCGGGCGGCGGCATTCATGAGATCACGAATATGGTGCACAACGGCGTGGTGAGTCTGGGAACTCCGCCGCCTTACTTCATGCTGGATGTCAACCTGATCCGGCCGGGCCATGGGAGCGGAGAAGGGCTGGTGTATCGGCAGTGCTTTGCGCCGACCGCCGTGCTGCTGGACGTGGTGAAGGACTACGGTGGGCCAACTGAGAGCTCGGACTTTTTGTGGGTGAAGGCCGGCAAATATGCGCCTCCGCCGGCGCGGTGAGCCACGCAGCACTCAACAATTGCAAAGCCCGGTTCGCGTTGCGCGAATGAGTTGCCGCGCGAGCTGGGCATTCTTCTGCCCGTTTGCTGCGCTGCCAGGCACGGCCGTACTGTGAGAAACTGAAAGAGCAGAAGCTCTCCGGGGCCGTGTGCAAATGTGGCCCAAAAACCGCTTCAACCCAGGTTGAAAAGGCGCACACGCGACCTGCACAGCGTTGTGGCTCGCGGGCGAGAGCAGGTAAATTCCTCAGGAACCAGAAACGAATGATCAGCGTCAGCAATCTTTCCATGCGCTACGGCTCGAAGATTCTCTTCGAGGACGTGAGCACCGCCTTCACGCCGGGACGGCGCTACGGACTAACCGGGCCGAACGGCTCGGGCAAGTCGACCTTCATGAAAATCCTGACCGGCGAACTGGATGCGCAGAAGGGCACGGTGGTGCGTCCGCGCAAACTGGGCGTACTGCGCCAGGATCAGTTCGCCTTCGACGCCTATCGCGTCATCGACACCGTGATCATGGGCAACAAACCGCTATGGGCCGCGCTGGAAGAGCGTGACCGCATCTATGCCAAGCCGGAAATGACCGACGCAGACGGCATGCGGCTGGGCGAACTGGAAGGCACCATCGGCGACGAGGACGGCTACACCGCAGAGAGCGATGCCGCCGTGCTGCTCGACGGCCTCGACATTCCTGAATCTCTGCACGAGCGCAAGATGGGCGAGTTGCAGGGCGGACAAAAAGTGCGCGTGTTGCTGGCCCAGGCGCTCTTCGGCAAACCGGAAGCGCTGCTGCTCGACGAGCCCACCAACTATCTCGATCTCGAATCGATCCACTGGCTTCAGGATACTTTGACGAATTACAACGGCACCCTGATCGCCATTTCGCACGACCGGCACTTTTTGAATTCGGTCACCACGCACACTGCCGACATCGATTACCAGACCATCATCACGTACACCGGCGGCTATGACGAGATGGTGATGGCGAAGACGCAGATTCGCTCCACGCTGGAGGCGCAGATCGCGCAACGCGAGAAAAAGATTTCGCAGTTGAACGATTTCATCGCGCGGTTTGCAGCAGGCACACGCTCCAGCCAGGTGACGAGCCGCCGCAAGGAAGTGGAGCGGCTCCAGACCAATGACCTGGCGCGGTCGAACATCCAGCGGCCGTACATCCGCTTCGACCAGACGCGGCCCAGCGGCAAGCACGTTCTGGAGTTCAAGCACGTCACGAAGTATTACGGCGAACAAGAAGTGATCGACGGCTTTACCGCCAATGTTTTGCGCGGCGAAAAAATCTGCCTGATGGGCCGCAACGGAGCCGGCAAAACCACGATGCTCAAGTGCCTGCTGGCAAACTATCCCGGTCTGGCCGAGAAGAATTTTACGCTCGACTCCGGTTCAGTATTTTGGGGCCACGAGGCGCAGGTAGGCTACTTCCCGCAAGACGTGGGCTCGACCATTGAGCCCGGCCTCACGGTTGCCGACTGGCTGCACCAGTGGAATCCCGCAGCGCACGTTGAAGACATTCGCGGAATCCTGGGGCAGATGCTTTTCAGCGGCGAAGAAGGCTCAAAGCCCACGAAAGCGCTCTCCGGCGGCGAACAGGCGCGGCTCGCGTTCTGCAAACTGATCCTGACCAAGCCCAACATTTTGATCTTCGACGAGCCCACCAACCACCTCGACCTCGAAGCGATCAATGCGCTGAACATTGCGCTGCAACGATACGAGGGCACGGTGCTGCTGGTGACGCACGACCACGACCTGATCGATGAAGTCGCCACGCGCATGTGGATCTTCCACGACAAGGAGATCGAAGACTTCCAGGGGCCGTACGCGGAGTGGAAGGGCAAGCACAACTAAAAAGGTACGCGCAGTGCGCACGCGTCTCTCCAGCCGCGCATCGGGCGAGAGAACATCCGCAACTGGCGGCTTGCCCTCCTGGCGATTTCAGCGTACACTTTCAATGCGTACAGGAAGGACGAGACCGCCGTGCCCAGACCCACAATCGAAGACAATAGCCGCATGTCGTTTCGCATCCGTCCAGATGAGAAAGCTTTGCTGGTGCGCGCGGTTGCGCTGGACCGCACTGACCTGACCGGCTTTGTGCTTCGGCACGCATTGAGCGCTGCCAAATCCGTCATCGAGGAGGCCGAGCACCTCCAACTCTCCGGCAGAGACAGCCTGCGCGTGCTTGAGCTGCTCGAAAATCCGCCAGCACCGAATCGAAAATTGCTGGCCGCAGCAAGGGCCCTGCCCAAACTCCGATGAAGCCGAACGCCTGGCACGAAGAGCCGATCGCGAAGAGGCACGACCGCGATGTCTTCGACTGCGGAGAAGCACCTCTGAACGAGTTCCTGCGCCTGCATGCCCGCAAGAGCCACGAAATGGGGGGCGCCAAGACCTTTCTTGCCATCGACAATGCCGATAACAAAACCATCCTCGGCTTCTACAGTCTGAGCCCTGCGTCGATTAAATATAGCCGCACCCCAGAGATCGTGCGGCGGCGTCTTGCCCGTCACGATGTTCCAGGCTTCCGTCTGGCTCGATTAGCCGTTGATCGCAAAGCGCAGGGCCAAGGCCTTGGTGGCCAGCTTCTGCTGGCGGCCGGCAGGCGCTGCCTGCTCGCTGCGGAGCAGGTTGGCGGAGTAGCGCTTGTAATCGACGCAAAGAATGACCGGGTGGCAAAATGGTATGCAAGCTTCGGCGCAGTGCCCCTTCTGGATGCGCCTTTGACTCTCATGCTACCGCTGGCCACGATTCAAACCGCTCTTGAAAGGGCCAAAGTGGTCCAATGAAGCGGGGATTCATTCCCGTCGAAGAGTCGTTCAAGTTGCAGCGAAGCGGTTAAATCAAGCCGCTATTTCGCGCTGGCCGGCGGCACAATTCCGTTCATGCGCAGGTATTCAACCATCTGGCCGTAGTGATCCCAGCAATGCGAAATGCCAAACGAGGCAAGCGTGGCGCGCGTCTGGAAGCCCGGCTCCGGCGACTTGATGACTTCAAACGCGTTGGCCGGCGTGAGCGTGGCAATCGCTTTGTGGGCAAATGCAAATGAGGCCGCTAATGCGGCCACAACGTCGTCCTTGTTGGTCAGCTTCAGGATCGCCCGTGGATCCCGATCCGGCTGAAGTCCGCTGACGATGTTGTAGAAGAAGTAATTCGCCTCGGCCACGTGCGTCGCCTGCTGCGCAAACGTCCGCACCGTGGCGAACTCGGTCTTCTGTCCCGGCACGAAGATCGCCTGGCTGGGAGCGAAATCGAACTTGTCGGCGGGCATGGCTTTCACCGCGCTCATCATCTCGCCCTCAATCACGCTCAACTGCGAATCGAAAGCCACGGCCGGTGTGGCGATGGTGCCGATCTCAGGTCCCTTCGCTGTGCCGCCCATTTGCGCCGCCGCAGTGAGCGAACCCAGACCCAACAAACCACAAGCTGCTATCCACCGCATGTGCATTGCGAACCTCCAGAAAAAGTTTCCTTCACAGGAGTCCACAGGTTAACAGAACGTGGCGGGGCAAATTTCTATTAGCGCGAAGAGTTCCATCCCCGCCCGCACCGGCTCTCAAAAGCTGAATCGCCCGTTGAGTTCCAGGCTGCGCGGGCCTGCGCCTTCGGCGGTTTGCAGTGCCGTGATCGACCCAAAGCCGGAGGAGTCGACCTGCATGTTGGGCGGCTCGTAATTGCGATGGTTGAAGACGTTCGCGGCCTCCACGCTGAAGCGGAAGCTGGTCTGCTCATTGAAGGTGACAGCCTTCATGAGCGATAGCGAGAAGTTTGCCGTGCCGGGTCCCACCACGCCGCCCACCGGAGCGTTGCCGAAGCGGCCGATGCCAGTCAGGTTTCCGGAACTGTAATCCACGGCGAGATTCTGGTAAGGAAACGCCACAGGGTCGAGCCACTGCCCCGTGGTGCGCGTCGCCGCGTAGGGCGGGAAGCCCGGCAACTGGTCCGTGCGCGCGAGGCCGACGGTGGTGAGGATATTCGTATTCGCCGGATCAATGGACTGCTCATAGGGCGTGAGGAATGGACCGCTCTGAAAGACCGTAACTCCCGCCAGTTGCCAGTTACCCGCCAGCGCCCTGGCCGCACTGCTCTTGGTCAGCCAGCGCTGGCCGCTGCCGAAGGGCAAATTGTAAAGATACGTCGCCAGAAAGCGCTGCCGTCGATCGTAGATCACGTTGCCGTAGTCGAGGCCGGGATTGAATCGATCGGTGAGATAGCTGCCGCCGGCCACGGCAAACGCGGTGGGCGCCACGCCGCCTGCATTGGAAAGGTCGCGTGTGAACATGTAACTCAAGTCGAAGCTCAGCGACTTCTCGCTGTGCCGCGATAGCTCCACGGTGCCGCTCTGATAGTTGCTGAACGCGGCGTTCTCAACGCTCTGAATCACGCTCCAGTTGGGGTACGGGAGGCTGGAGGAGGCGGTGTTGTAGCCCACGGTGTTCGGATGCACCTGGTTCAGGTCTTCCATGGCTTCGAGGTTCTGGCCGTGACTGCCGGAATAGGACAGCCGCAGGCCGATGCTCTGCCCCATATTTTGCTCGAAGGTCAGGCTCCACTGCTGCACCGTCGGATCGACGTAGTGGACGGGAAAGGCGTAGTAGAAACCTCCCGTGGCCGCGGTCGCAGGATTGAAAGGATTGGCAAGCGAAAGCAGCGGAGTGACGCGGCTGGAGTCGTAGTCCTGGTTGTAGGTGGGCACGTAACTAGCAGCCACGGCCCAGCCGGCGACCAGCGAGAAGCCGAGCGGCGTTTCAATGAAGCGCCCCCAGCCGCCGCGCAGAACCGTGCGGTCGTTGCCCAGAGGCCGCCAGGCGAAGCCCAGCCGCGGGCCGAAATCGGTGTGGTCCGTGAAGCGCAGCGACTCAGGAATGCCTGCCTGTGAAGCGGTCAGAATGGGCGTGGGCGCAATGCCGTTGCGGAACTGTTGCGACGCATTCTTGCTGGCCTGCGCGTTGGGAACCACCACGGCGCCGTTGACCTTGGTCACGCCGTCGGTTCCAATGCCCGTCCAATCGGGCATGAAGGTGGCCGTGTTCCAATGCGTGTCGTGAATGGGCGGGTGCGACTCGTAGCGCAGGCCCAGATTGAGCGTGAGATTCTCAGAAACCTTCCAATCGTCCTGCGCAAACGCCGCCCAGGAATAGCCGAACCCATCCATCGTGGAGTTGTTGGTGGAGCTCACCTCGGTGTAATCGGGATAACCGAGCAGGAAGGCGGTGTAGGGATCGCCGATGGTTTGGCCGACGTCGGAGCTGCCGTTAAAGACATACCATCCCGAGCGGTAGTTGCCGTAGACATTGTCGTCGTGATCCGTCAGGCGCTCGAAGTCGCCGCCAAACTTGAAGCTGTGCGTGTGGCGCGTCCAGGTGACGTTATCGAGAAGCTGGAAGATCTGGCCGCGTTGCATGCCGGGATTGCCGGCGCCGGTGGACATGAAGCCATTGATCAGCACCTGTGGCGCTTCAGACCACTGGGTGTCGGGCTGCGGAACGACCGAACCAAATCCGGTTTCCGCGAGAAGCTGCGAGGTTGCGTAGTTCTGCGTCTCGGAGGTGTGCTGGATATTGAATCCGCCGCGAAACTCGTTCAACAGGTTCTGATTGAAGATGAAATTATGCGCGAAGGTGAGTCCTTCGTCGATCTCCGGCGTGTTGTATGCGCCTTGCAGCGGGCTGCCAGCCTCAGCGCAATACGCATAAGTACATGCCGCGGAGGGCGCGGTCAGCACCTGGCGATTCTTGTACGAAAAGCGTGCAAAGACAGATTGGCGCGAGGAGAGCGTGCGGTCCAAACGAATGTCGCCCTGGTTGGCAGAGATGGGCGCGGGGAAGTTGATCTGATAGTTGTTCGCGTAGTCATCCGGCGCGCCGTAGTTGGGCGCCGGGAACAGGTATTTCAACACCGCGGCGGCAACGGGGCTCGGCGTCACATTCGCAGGATCGAGGGACGTTCCATCGGGCGACGAAACAGCACTAACGCCCTGGCCGGCAAGATAGCTGGTCAAGTTGCCGCCGCGCATGGCGGCCGAAGGAACGCTAAGCAGCATAGGCGTTTCGCGCGGCAGACGCAATCCCTCGTAGCTGGCAAAGAAAAATGTGCGATTGCTATTGGACGCGAGAAATGGAATGCGCAACGGCCCACCCAGCGTGCCGCCAAAATCGTTCATGATAATGCGCGGCTTCGAGAGCGCAAAGGGATTGTTCGAATTGAAGACGGTATTCTCGTTGTTCTCGAAGAGGCCTCCGTGGTAACGGATCGTGCCGGCCTTGGAGACGGTGGTAATGTCGGCAACGCCCGAGAACTCAGCGCTGTTGTTCGCTTCCGAAACGCGAATCTCCTCAATGGAATTGAAGGAGGGGAACATCTCGTTCACCGGGCCCGAATACTCGACGCCCACCGAGGAGATGCCGTCGATGGTGATGCTCAGCAGAGCGGGCGTCGCTCCCATCACCGCCAGCTCGCCGCTATCGTCGGTCTGCACGCCCGATTCGGTTGTGAGCGTGGAGATCGGGCTGGTGGAACCGGTGGAGCGCGAGTAGATGGCCACGGGAAGATTCACGAGCTCGTCGCCCAGCTTGGTTTCAGCCAGGTTCGAGGCATCGGTCGTGATCACCGGCTCGGCGTCTTCCCTCACCTCCACGGTCTGGGTCTGGGCGCCGGGACGCAATGTTGCGTCGATACGCCGAGTTTCGCGTGCGGCCAGCGCAATCTGGGGCAGCGCCGCGGTCTCAAAGCCGGGCGCGGCAATCGTCAGCTTATAGGAGCCCACATCGACGTTGCGGAAAGCGTAGTTGCCGCTTTCGTCTACCATGGCCACCAGCGTGGTCTGGGTTCCGGTGTTCTGGAGCGTCACCTGCGCATTCTGGATAACGGCTCCGGTAGCATCACGCACCATGCCCAGGATGGCGCCGAACGTAGATTGCGCATGAACGGGGCCCGCCATTGCGGAAACCAGCAAACCGAGGAGAAAACACCTCCAGGCGAGCCGCCCCGGAGAATGTGAAGAGCAGGAGAGATGTTTCATTGACTCACCTTTCGAGCAAACAAGCGAGAAAAATATCTCTTTCGCTGCTTTTGTAAGGATGGAATTAAATTCAATGTAATGCCTGATGAATGCTCAGGATGACAGTCAAACCCTAAAGCAGATTTTTCCTGTGGAAAAACCGGGCGCGACTCGGGGCGTCAAGAGAATTAGGAGCCGGCGACCAAACCTGGCGGGGCCACGATCACGGGCGCAGCACAGATGCAGGACAGCAAGCTTTTTCTCTCAGAAGATTCGGCAGCAGAAAGGCCTCGGCGGCTGTGGCGCAGCCGCGCGCTGATCTTTGGCCTCATCTCGGCGTCCACTGCCGCACTCCTGCTTTGCCCCTGCGATTGCCCGGGCCAAAACCCGCACGCCATTTTCTTAATTGCGCTCTCGGTCCTCATCGGCGGCGGCGCGGCGGTTCTCGTTTATCGCGAGATGCGGCGCAGGAGCGATATCACGGCTTTCCTGAAAGCCGTCATCGCCATTGCCATCGTAATCGTTGGGGTTTACGCGGAGTTCACCGCGGCGATGGACTTGATTGCCTGGCTTGCGCGGAGCGGAAGATAGGGCCGCCAGCTGCGTTTTGGGCTGCGGTATGGCCCACCGGCCTCGAACGTCCCATTCGTCATCTTACATCTATTCAAGACATTGCAAAAAAGGTATAATGCTTTCATGCGGTGGTCTGTCGGATTCCTGGATGAGCAGGCCAGGGCGGCGCTTGACGCATTTCCTGCTGATATTCGAGCGAGCTTTCAGCGCATCGTGGAACTGATTCAAACCCACGGCCTTGAACGCGTGCACGAGCCCTACTTGAAGCATCTCGAGGGGTCGCTCTGGGAGATGCGACTAAAGGGCAAAAGCGGAATCGCTCGCGCCATCTACGTCACGGCGACCGGCATGCGTATCGTAATCGTTCACGTTTTTGCCAAGAAAACCGTGAAGGCGCCACGCAGGGAGATCTTACACGCCCTGAAGAAGGCCAAGGAGATCCAATGAAAACGAAATTCATCCCCGTGGAAGAGTCTTTCAAGCAATGGAAGAAGGACCCGAAGTACGTAGCTGCCTATAATGCGCTGGAAAAAGAATTCGCAATTGCGTCGGCGATGATCAAGGCCCGTGCCGATGCAAATATGACTCAGGAGCAGGTTGCGAAGGCGATGGGGACTACGCAGGCGGTCATTGCCCGCCTCGAAAGCGGAAAAGCTCTGCCCTCGACGCGAACACTTGAGCGTTTTGCCAAAGCCACCCGAACGCGCCTACGCATCAGCTTTGCACGTGAGGCCCTGAGAGTCGGAGCTTCCCGCTGACCCGGAGATTGGCGGCCTGCAAAATTCCGCGCTTCTGCATCCGGCGCTGCTCGGGGTCTTCAGCACGCCTTAGATGGGCGCTTTTTCAAACGAAGTCACGAAATGAATTCCGGGAACTGTCAAGCCCTGGAGGCGGTCGTCATTGGTCAAGAAGAGGTCGCATCCCGCGGTTGCAGCAGTCGCGAGTTGAATTGCATCCGGCGGCTTAACTTTCCCCCCGATGCGAATCCGCGCGAAAGCCTCTGCGGCCTGCTCGATGAAGGGTAATACCACGATTCCTGGACTGCGAAATAGCTGGCGATAGCGATGCGCCAAGGCGAAGTCACTTTGCCGCAATGGCGTTACCAGGACCTCGCCCACGCTCATGACGGAGGTCAGAATCTCATCTCTGCGCGCGATGAACGCCCGGCTCAGTTGCCGCGCCCGCGCTGCCAAAGGACCTTGGCCCTCGTACAGGTAAATGAAAAAATTGGTGTCGAGAAATATTCGGCTCATTCCCAGCCCTCGCGCAACTTGCGCACGAATTCGTCGGGATCTATTCCCTTCCAATACTCCTGCCCCAACCCTTCCATTTCCAAAAGTCCCTCAAGCCAGCGTTCGGGCGTCTCAGAACTCTGTTTTGGCGCGCTCGGCTGTTGCGGCCCATCGATCGATGAATGCGCTCTCGCTCCGGTCCGGCCCTCTTGGTATCTCTTCTTCGCCCATTCAAGCAGCGGCAGGTAGCTCTCTGGAATTTCGCCTGCATCCGGGAATATTCTCCCTGTCCGCTCCGGATGGACCTCGTCCCCCGGCAGTAGGAGGCGGCGTGTGTGTTTTCCGGTGGCAAAAAGCATCCGGTGCTTTGCGGGATTTGGCGGCCGGTTGGCCACGCAGTGCTGAGAGACGTGCACGTTGAGGCCAGAACGGAATTCGCCCGCGATTCCTTCCTGAGCCGCACGATTGACAATTTCCTTGATCGTAAACTCCGTTCGTTCTGGCTGCTCCTGGTGCAAAAGTGCTGTCGCGACAAAAACTTCTGCCGCCAGCCCCACCTCGGTCGATAGCAAAACAGACGCCATTTCTCACTCCACAATATGAACATTGTAGAATGATGAGTCAATTGTGTCAATACTATGAGAAAATAGGCCGGAATAACTTCTAAACCCGCCGTTGCACAGCCTGTTCATATACCCGCACGTATTCCTTTGCCGGTCCAGACCAGCCGTAGTCGCGGGCCATGCCGTTGCGCATCAGGCGCGTCCAGCCCTTCCTGTCGCGGAAGGCTTCGAGGGCGCGGTCGATCTCCGCGAGCAGGTCTTTCGGTTCGTAGCCCTCGAACTTAAATCCGGTTCCAGTTCCCTTCACCGCGTCCCACTCCTCGATGGTGTCGTCAAGGCCACCGGTGGCGCGCACGACGGGGACGGTACCGTACCTGAGCGAGTACATCTGGTTGAGGCCGCAGGGCTCGTAGAGTGAAGGCATCAGGAACATGTCTGCGCCGGCTTCGATCTTGTGCGCAACGGCGTCGTCGTAGCGAATCTGCACGGCCACGGTGTCGGGATGGCGGAAGGCCCAGCCGCGGAAGAGGTTTTCGTAGTAGGGATCGCCGGTGCCCAGCGCGACCACGGCCAGATCGCGATCCGCCAACTCTTCAACGATCTTCGCCACGATTCCGAATCCCTTTTGCGTAGCCAGGCGCGAGACGATGCCGATAACGGGAGTGGTGTCCGCGATCTTTTCAAGGCCAAAGGCGTGCAGCAGATCGGCGCGGCAAATGTGTTTGCCCTCGAGATTCTCGGGCGTGTAGTGCGCGGCCAGGTGGCCGTCGACGGCGGGATTCCACTGCGTGTAGTCCACGCCGTTCAAAATGCCGTGCAGATCGGCGGCGCGCTTGTGCAGCACGCCTTCAAGCAACTCGCCAAACTCGGCCGTCTGGATCTCCTCGGCGTATTTGCGGCTGACCGTGGTGAGCAAATCGGAAAAAACCACACCGCCCTTCAGAAAATTGAAGCGATCGAACTGCTCCACTTGATCCATGGTGAAAAGCTCCCACGGAAAGAGGAGTTGCTCGGTGGTATCGGGCGGAAATTTGCCCTGGAAAGCGGCATTGTGAATCGTGAGTACGGTGGCCGCGCTGTACAAGACAGGATCGTCGAGATAGGTGGTGCGTAGATAGACGGGAATCAGCGCGGCCTGCCAGTCGTGAACGTGAAATACATTCGGCACGCCGAGGAGTTTTGACGCCTCGATGACGGCGCGGCAAAACAGGCCGAAGCGCTCGGCGTTATCGGCATAATCGACACCGGCAGCACCGTACAGCTCCTTGCGGTCGAAGAGCTCCGGGCAATCGATGAAGTAATACTGCACGCCGTCGCGCTTGCCGCCGTCGACGACGCCCACAAAGCGGTTGTAGTGGCTGAACGGGATGGTGATGGAGCGGACGGCATAATTCGGCTCGCCTTCAATGAGCCGCCGGATGCGCGCGTAAAACGGCAGGTAGACCGTGACCTGATGCCCCAGCTTGACCAGCTCGGGCGGCAACGCGCCCACCACGTCGGCCAGGCCGCCGGTCTTGGCCAGCGGCGTGCTTTCTGAGGCGGCAAACGTAATCTGCATGCGGCAATCTCCCGTTGCGTAATCAACGCCCAGTCTACTATGCGAAAGGCGGCGGGGTTAGCGGGGCTAGCGGAGTCAGACGGGCCGTGAGAGAGGTCCGAGGCATATGATAGTTTGGGCGCGCAAAAGGAGTTGGCGGATGGACCGCGCGTTTGCGTCATTGGCTTGGCGCGTTGTGCGGTTTTTCAAGTTCGCCCCAGGGGATAGAAGGTCATGATCGGCAAAATTAGACTGCTCTCTGCTCTCGTCTTCGCTGCTTTCACCGTTTCGTTTGCGGGCGCATGTGCTGCGCAAGTTTCCGGCTCGCCGCACTCGGGCGGTGACACCTCTGCACCGCACACTTTTGGCGTGGAAAACGGGAAGTTCGTACTCGACGGCAAGCCGTTCCAGATCATTGCGGGCGAAATGCACTATGCGCGCATCCCCCGTGCGTATTGGCGCGCGCGGCTGCGCATGGCCAAGGCGATGGGACTGAACACCATCACAACCTACGTGTTCTGGAACTTTCATGAGCCGCAGCCCGGCGTGTACGACTTCACAGGCCAGCACGACGTCGCCGAGTTCGTGCGCGAGGCGCAGAGCGAGGGGCTGCTCGTGAATCTGCGGCCGGGGCCCTACTCCTGCGCGGAGTGGGAGTGGGGTGGATTCCCCTCGTGGCTCTTGAAGGACCACGGCATTGTGGTGCGCAGCAGCGATCCGAAATTCATGGAGCCGGCGCGGCGCTGGCTGCTGCGCCTGGGCAAGGAACTCGCGCCCCTGCAACTCGCCAATGGCGGACCCATCGTCATGGTGCAGGTGGAGAACGAGTACGGCTCATTCGGCAGCGACCACAACTACATGGAGCAGATTCATCGCGATATCGTCGATGCGGGATTCAGCAAATCTCTGATCTACACCGCCGATGGACCCGACCTGATTCCCAACGGCTCGCTGCCTGGGTTTATGGCGGGGATCAACTTTGCGCCCGGCAACGCGCCGAAATCCTTTGCGACGCTGCACAAACTGCGCCCCGACGGCCCATTCATGGCCACCGAGTGGTGGGACGGATGGTTCGATCACTGGGGCGGAGAGCACCACACGTCCGACCCGAAGACGCAGGCCGATGAGCTGCAATGGATTCTCACGCAGGGCTACTCGATCAGCATCTACATGGTGCACGGCGGAACAAGCTTTGGCTGGATGAACGGCGCTAATATGGATCACACGTCCTACCAGCCGGATGTGACGAGCTATGACTACGATTCGGCCATCGACGAGAGCGGGCGGCCGGGCGCCAAGTACTTCCCTTTCCGCGAGGCCATTGCCAAGGCCACAGGCGTCACGCCACCGCCGCTTCCGGTAGTCGATCCGCCCATTGCGACGTCTCCCGTGGAATTCAAGGAGTCCGCCTCGTTGTGGCAATTGCTGCCGCAGCCCTTCGCGTCAGGGCCAGTAGTGACGATGGAGGACCTCAACCAGGCGTACGGCTACATTCTCTACCGGACGACAATTCAGGGCCCGGTCGCGGGCGACCTGGTTCTTGACGAACTCCACGACTACGCGCAGATCTACGCAAACGGCAAGCTGCTGGGAACGCTCGACCGGCGGCTGGAACAAAAACCACTGCACGTTGATTTGAGCGGACCGAAGACGCAGCTCGACATCCTGGTGGAGAACTCGGGCCGCGTGAACTTCGGCCCGGTAATTCGCGGCGAGCGCAAGGGCATTACGAAGCAGGTCACGCTGAACGGCAAGCCGCTGACAGGTTGGCAAATCTACTCGCTGCCCATGAGCGATCCCGAGAAGCTGCCGTTCCGCACCGCCGATTGCACGGGCGCGTGCTTCTATCGCGGCGCGTTGCAGGTGGACCACCCCGGCGACACCTTTCTCGACACCAGCAGTTTCGTGAAGGGCTTTGTGTGGCTGAACGGTCATGCCCTGGGCCGCGTGTGGAGTATCGGGCCGCAAAAAACGCTTTATGTGCCGGGTCCGTGGCTGCATGCGGGTGCGAACGAGGTCATTGTCTTCGACCTCGACGGCGCGCCGGGCAGAACCGCCGCGGGAAAAACCAAGCCGGTTCTGAATGCGCCGGTCGCCCACCAACCGTGACCGAAGAAGTAGGTATTATCCATTCAAGCGCCTGTCGAACCAGACAGGTAAAACTGTAAAACTGCTGTGGTAAATTCATCGTAGACGACAATGGACATCATGGAATCGGAATGCCGGACGCAGGATGAGACGGGCGCAAGTAACCGGGAAACGCTGGCGCTCATCATTCCCACGCTCAACGAGGCACAGAATATCCGCAATGTGCTCAATCGAGTTCGCTCCGTGCTTGATCCCGTGGGCATCGACTACGAGATACTCGTCGTCGATGATGACAGCAGCGACGGCACGGGCGAGATTGTCTCCGCCATTGGCCTTGAAGATCCCCGCGTGCGCTTGATCGTGCGCAAAGGAGCCAAAGGCGTGGCAGGAGCCACCCTCCTGGGCTGGGAGAACACCGACGCGTCAATCGTCGGCGCGATGGATGCCGATCTTCAGCACCCGCCGGAACTGGTCCCCGCCCTGGTTGCCGAAATTCTCGCGGGCCACGATGTAGCTATTGGCAGCCGGTATGCCGACGGCGGCAGCCTGGGCAACTGGAACCTGCCCAGAAAGCTGCTCTCCAACGCGGCTTTGTGGGTGGCCATGCCGGTGCAACGGAAGCAGATTCGCGCCAAAGATCCGACCGCCGGTTATTTCCTGGTTCGCCGCGAATGCATCGATCAGATCCAATTCCAGCGTACGGGCTTCAAGTTGCTATTGGATGTTCTGGTGCGCGGCCGCATCCGCTCGATCAAAGAGATTCCCTACACCTTCGAGAGCCGCCACCACGGCGCAAGCAAGGCTACCTTCAAGGTTGCTTGTGAATATGCCGGGCTGTTAGCCAGGCTTTATTGGGAAAGGTTTGGCTTTCACCAGCGCGAGATACCCCGCGCACATACCTCCTGACCGTTGTTCTACTTCGTTTTCCGCAGAAATCAGCCCGCTTCCTCCGCCAAGGTCTCTGAACTCAAGGCGTGCTCCGCGCTCACCTTGACCCGCGCGCGCAATCCCAGGATTGCGCGGACACCGAGAATTACCAGCAGCGGATCGACCGCGCGCAACTGGTACGGCTCGGGGTGCGAGAAGTAATACATAAGCGGAAAGAGAAAGAGCACGCCCCCGTAACGGATGGCCTCGTAGGGTGCATCTCGCCACGCGAACAGCAGCCCCAGAAGACCGAACAGTGTGAGGCAAGTGGCGAAGGGAATGTTAGCCGGGTCCATGGGCTCGAGCGCGAGGTAATCGCGGTTGAAGCTCCAGTAGCCCGTCCAGATGTAGACGGCGCGGCGCAGGCTTATCCACGCGTACCAGGCCGGATGGTCATGGACGTACGCATCGGCCTGCTGCGATTTCAAACTCATGTAGGCCAGCTCGCCCATGGAGTTGTATTCGGCCAGCTCCTGCGCGTCATGGAGGGGATGGATATCGTCGCTGGTCCAGCGCAGATCGTAGCCGTTGTTGCCCATCCAGAGCTCCAGGCCCATGTTGTCGCGCATGGGAATGAAGCGGTGAAACACCAGTGCATTACGGATCATCCAGGGAGAAATCGCCGCCACCATCACAACGCCGGCAACGCATCCCGGCAGGAACCAGCGCTTGCCGTCGCGGAAGCGCCGCCAGCAGGCGAGCGCCAGCAGGAATGGAATCACAATCAGCGCCGACGGCTCGGTAAGTCCCGCAAAGCCTGCCAGAAGGCCGAAGCCGGCCCACAAACCCAGCCGTGGCGATTGCTCCATGTGCTGCGCCAGCACCAGCAGCCAGCAAAGACAGAGCAGCAGCAAATGCGTGGACCATGCCCACGCCGCCGAAAAATAGATGCCGTACGGGAAGAATGCCCAGATCCATGCCGCCCACCAGCCCGCGCGCTCTCCAAAACTGCGCCGCGCCATCAAGAAGATGGGGATGCAGCCCAAGGCGTTGAGCAGACAATTCAGCGCGTGCACGGCAAAGATCGATCCCGGAGTGTGCACCCCAAACATGCGAAAGAGGCCCGCAACGATCAACGGATACACCGGCGTCATCATCACCGAAGGCTGCGTCGAATCCAATGGACTGCCGAAGCCGTGACCCGCCACCAGGCTCCTCGCGATGTTGCCGGGCTCCCAGGCATGGATGTGGTCGGCATCCATCAGATTTTCAAAGTTGCGGAGTGGAGTCACGGCGAGGCGCAGGGCAAGCGCGATCAAGACAATCAATGCAAGCGCGCGACGATTTCCCGGCTCGGATGCCCTTGCGGCTTCTGGGAGAGGTTTGGTCAAGATTCTTCCATTCAAGAATAAAGGCTTAATTGGGTTCTTTTTAATTGGACGAAAGGTTTTGTAAACTGGATTACACAGGGGCCTCTACTTTGTTACGCAGGGAATAAATTCTGCCGCGCGCCGCCCGGCCCCGAAATTGCCCCCTGAGCGGACGGATGCCGTGCACCCTCTGTCGCCTTTGACCCCGCCCATCCGGCAAAGTTTTGCTTTCCGGGCGTGGAGCTGCCCAGCATCTACTATGCTAAATCTGTTCCCCGGAGGCTCCCCTATGCTTTCTCTCACTGCCGCACCGCCCGCCACTCCCACGCCGGTGGATGAGATCGCGGCGGCCATCGTACACATTAGCGCCCTGCACGACCTGCCGCTCGAAGATCGCCTGTGGCTGGCCAGCCACGGTCAGGAAGTCGTCGCCAATCCCGGCGACATTCTGTTTGAAGAAGGCGCTCCGGCCGACCACATGGTGCTCATCCTCAAGGGCGAGATCCACGTGCGGCGGCAACACGGCGGCCCCATGGCGCTATTTGTCGGACGTGCGGGGCAAATGACCGGCATTTTGCCTTTTTCGCGCATGAAGGGCTACGGCGGGCAGGGATTTGCCGTGTCGCCGGTGTGGGCCCTGCTCGTTCACCGCGCGCTTTTTCCTGAAATGCTGGCGGCCATTCCTTCCATGGCGCAGCGGGTGGTATCGACGCTGCTGGACCGCGTGCGCGAGGTGACGCGCATCGAGCAGCAGGCGGAGAAGCTCACCGCCCTGGGCCAGCTAGCCGGGAATCTCTCGCATGAGCTGAACAATCCGGCTTCCGCCGCGCAACGCGCCGCAGCCAGCCTGCTGACAGCCCTGCGCACAAATCGCAGCAATCGCATGAAGCTGATTCTGCTTCACCTTACCGAGGATCAGGTGCGGAAGCTCGAAGAGTGGGAGGAAAAGATGTTCTGCCGCACCGGCGGAACGCTCGGGGCGGCAGAGGAGACGGATGCCCTGGGGTTCATTTCCCGCGAAGAGTCGGTGCGCGCGTGGCTGACCGCGATTGGCTGCAACGACGCGTGGGAAGTTGCCGCGCAACTGGCGGAGCAGCGCGTGACCACCGCCGACCTCGAAGAGTTGCGCGAATTTCTCGACGAAAACGCGATTTGCGTTTCGTTGCAGTATTTCGCCCGCTTCGTGCGTTCCGCGCGGGCCGCCGAAACCATCGTGCACTCCACTGCGCACATCTTCGACCTGATCGGCGCCGTCAAGGACTACTCCAACATGGACCGCGCGCCAATTCTTGAAGTCGACGTGCCGGCCGGTCTCGACGCCACCTTGCAGATGTTCCGCTCGCGGATGGCGAATGTCGAAATCGAGCGCGATTATCAGCCCGATCTGCCGCGCATCAGCGCGTATAGTGGCGAGCTGAACCAGGTGTGGACCGCGCTGATTGAAAACGCTCTGGACGCCCTGGAACTCGACGCCGAGGGAAATGACGCGCGGGTAGACCATGGCCGCATTCGTGTGGTCTGCCGGCTTGAGGCCGAAATGTTGCTGGTGGAGATCTGGAACTCCGGCCCCGGCATTCCTCCCGAGCTCCAGGAACGCATCTTCGAGCCGTTCTTTACCACCAAGGCCCCAGGCAAAGGGCTTGGCCTGGGACTCGACAATGCCATGCGCATCGTGCGCAAGCATCGCGGCCATCTCAGCGTGAAATCGGAGCCGGGCTCGACGTGCTTCCGCGTGCGGCTGCCGCTCGATCAGCTCCAGGCATATTAAAAAGCAGGGAGTAGCCAGTAGCGAATAGGGAGTAGAAAGGCCGCTGACATGAGCTATCTCAAAATGACGCCTGGCGCGTCGTTGACGAGTGCAATGGCAAGGAACTGCTGCGGAAGAGGCGAGAAATAGCGTAAACGCCATCAGGCGACCGGCCTACTCCCTATTCCCTACTCCCTGTTATTTCATCACTTCCACGCCGCGCCAAAAGGCGACATACCCCTTGAGCTTGCGCGCCGCCGGCTTGGGATCGGGATAGTACCAGGCTGCGTCCTGGTTATCTTGCCCGTCGATCACGACCGTCAGGTACCGCTTCTGGCCCGTTGCGGGATCGGTTGAGGTCGTGCTGCTGGTTCGAAAATACTCGCGCTTGAGGCTGGATTCGGGGAAATAGACCGTCCCCTCAACTTCCATAATCTGATCGCTGTCCGCAAGGACCCGACCGTTCCAAATTGCTCGCGCCATGGATTTTCCGGTTACCGTCAATCGTTCAACCCCTGCCCCGGCCAGAGGGTGAATCGGCCAGGCAAGGGGAACCGATACGACAGTAACAGACTTCGGGCGGCGTGGCGAGTCCTAATCAGGTACGTGCGCGCCGATGGCCCTACTTTGCCGCGACAATCGATTCGATATGCATGCTCTTGTGCGCTGCATCTTCTGTCGCCGTCACGGTCACGTGGGCGCCATAGAAGTCGGCTTTCACAGCATCGGGGTTGTCGATCGCCCAAACCTGCTTATCGGGATCGACAAATACCGGCTTCATCCCGCCTTCAATGCATTTCTTGACGCATGCCGCACCGGTCGTGGTGTGTTTTGCGCCGCACATGGAGTCGGAAATATACCCCGTGGTTGTAGTTGAAACGGCAGCTTGCGCCACGACGACAGCGACGGCAAACACAGCCGCCAACAGACAGATGCTTCTCTTCATTGAAACCTCCAGGGAAGGGTGAGGCTTGACCCGCCTTTATGATGCTCCCGCCGCCGCGATTCCACAAGAGCGAATTCTCGGTCGTTCCGTACCCCTGCGTAGCGCCGGTCTCCGCAGTCTGCGGATAAAACTACGCAAGCGGCTTTGTAACAACGGCACGGCTTCAGCCGGGCCACATAAGTCCACTAAAATCGTCGGGGCTTCAGCCCCTGCTGCTCTCGCATTCGCGAAAATTTCCGGCTCCACGGAGTTTTTCCGCAGTCTGTCCAGACCCGCGCTTGCAGGTTCAGGAACCTATGCAGCAATAAAACCTCGCCGCCTATTTTGGCCCGCGAGAGCTCCGCATACCATCCACCCGCTTGAGGGTTACTTCGTAGCGCTGCGCCGCGGCCGAAAAGCGATTGATCATTTCCGTAGTCTTGGTCATAAACATGGGGTTCTTCTCGCGGATGGCTTCTAGAATAGGCGCAAACTTGGCCAGCAGGAAAAATCCCTCACCATTGGAGTCGACAAACAACTCTGCGGAAACGGCGCCGTGCAGCACCATGGCCGCCGCCATCTCCCAGTACGTGATCACCTGCCGAAACCAGGCATTGTGCGGGTCGGCGGGGTTTTCTGCCACGGCGGAGAATTCTTCCAGCGTTTGCGGCCAGAATTCGCCGCCGATCCAGGCGCGCGCCTGCCGCATCACGGCTTCAGTGCGCAATTGATAGAGCTTGAGAATGATTTCAGCGTCGGCCGGCGTGGCCAGCATGCGTTCCATATTGGGGGCATCTCCGCTGTCATAGTACAGGAAGCAGGGGAGATGTGTCGCCGGATGTACTGAGTCGGTTTGAGTCCGTCGTGAAAGGGCACGACTTTAGTCGTGCCACAAGTGCCCAAAACGAATGCGGGGCTTCAGCCCCCGAGGGACGTTTTCCTTAAAGCTAATTCTCTACATCGCGCGACGGGTGTTGATATCGCCACCAGCCCGCGAAAGTCGCATTATGCTGCCGGAGCTTCCTTCTTCTTCGCCGGCTTCTCGATCCGTCCCGTGGCCGCGCCGGCTGCCAACTCTTCGTCGGTATAAAAGCGGCCGGAGCCGTCAAGCTCGCCGGAGGCAAGTTGGCGGTCGAGCTCAACCAGTCCCCGCCGAACTGCCTCGTGCCATTCCTCAGAGGACATCTGTGCTTTGCTCATTAGGGATCTCCTCGATTCTGCGCCATCGGTCGGGGTCATAAACGACCAATGACCCTCCGGCACGCTTTTCCGCAATCAGAATTCTCCGTCCGTCTGTATTATCGTAAATTTCAGCGTCCTCCGCCAGCGGGAGATAGATGTTCCGCATATTCAACAGCCCGGCATAAAACCTGCGCCGAATATCCAAAGTTGGAATGGAATGGCCGCCCTGATTGACCCTCCTCGCTACTCGTGACATGGCGTACTCTGGCGAGGGAAGCGAGAAGAAGAGCAAACGAATGCGCCATCCGTCCGACTTGCAGCGTTCAAGAAGACCCGCGTAAGACTTTCCGGCGCAAGTGGTCTCAAGGCCGAAGCTCTCGCCCCGCCGCACCAGGTCTCGCATCTCTAAAATCATCCGCCTACCGGCAGCTAAAGCCGCGGACTCCGGATTTTCAGGCGCGATCTCTCGTGCGATTTCATCGGCGTTCAGAAATTCGTGAAGCCGAAAGAACTCAGACAATAGAACCCGGGAAGCGGTTGTCTTACCTGCCCCGTTCGGACCGCCGATCAGAACGATCTCTTTCACGTGACCTAATCTTTCCCTTACGCCGGCTGCAACTCCCGCTTCTCGTCCTTCTTTTCCGCAACCGGCCCGTGAGTCTCCGCCGTGGGCGGAGGCGGCGCGTCGCCAATGCGCTTGGAGTAGGTGCACGCGACCTTGCCAGCCTCAGCGGGGGCGACAGCCGTCTTCTTCCCGCGCTTCTTTGGCGCCGCAACCTCTTCCTCAGCGGATTTCTTTTTGTTCGGGCATTCCAGATAGACACCCGAGCGGAGGGTCTTTTCGACGAGGTACGGGCTGTCGCACTCGGGGCACTTCTTGGCAACAGGTTTCAGATTCGAGGTGAAATCGCACTTGGGATAATTCGTGCAACCCCAGAAGACATTCCCGCGGCGCGCGCGACGCTCGGCAATGTTACCCTCGCCGCACTTGGGACATTTCATCCCCTCGATCAAATTCTGCTTCACGTACTTGCACTTGGGGTATCCCGAGCAGGAGACGAACTCGCCGTACGCGCCCTGGCGCAGCACCAGCGGCTTGCCGCATTCGGGGCAGGCTTCGCCAGTGGGCTCAGGCGGCTTCTGCTGCTGCTTCGAGCTCAGCTTGCGGAAGGTCTTGCAGGGCGGATCGGCGTTGTAGTCCGGGCAGGCCATGAAAGGGCCGAAAAGCCCGCGGCGCATCACCATCACCTTGCCGCAGTTCTCGCAATATTCTTCAGTGTCCCCCGCCTCCTGCGCTTCCGGCGTGTTCAAGTCCGGCTTTGAAGCAATGTTCTCCTTGGTGAACGTACAGCTCGTTGGGTCCTTCTTGTTGTACGCCGAGCAGGCGTAGAAAGTGCCGAACTTGCCCCACCTTAAAATCAGCGGAGAGCCGCAGACTTCGCACTTTTCGGTGGTCTTAATCTCCATCCGCTTGATGTTTTCCATCTTCTTGCCGGCGTCTTTGAGCTCGCCTTCAAAGTGGTCGTAGAAGGCGCTCAGCAAGTCGGTCCACTTCTCCGTGCCTTCTTCAATGTCATCGAGCTCGGTTTCAAGCTTGGCCGTGTAAGCGGTGTCGAAGATGTAAGGGAAATTCTTGACCAGCAGGTCGCAGACCACCACACCAATCTCAGTGGGATAAAAACGTCCCCGCGAGCCGCCGTGCTTCACCACATACTCGCGATCCTGAATGGTGTTGATGATCGACGCGTAGGTGGACGGCCGCCCGATGCCGCGCTCCTCAAGCTCCTTGACCAGTGAGGCTTCGTTGTAGCGCGGAGGCGGTTGCGTCGCGTGCTCCTCGGGAAGCAGTTCGTCGCGCCCCAGCGTCTTTACGCCGTCCAGGCTGGGCAGCCGGTTCGCCGACTCATCGTCGTCCTTCGCATCTTCCGAAACTTCATACAGCTTCAGAAATCCGTCGAAGCGCATCACGGAACCGCTGACCCTGAAATCGTATTTTTTATTGGTTTTGGATGAATGGGCTGCGATGTTGGCTGTGGTCACGTCGTAGACCGCCGGAACCATCTGCGACGCAACAAAGCGCCGCCAAATCAGTGTGTAGAGCTTGAGCTGCTCGTCGCTCAGATAGCGAGCCAGCGACTCCGGAGTGCGCGTGGGATCGGCGGGCCGGATGGCTTCGTGCGCGTCCTGCGCTTCCTTCTTGCCTTTGTACACATTGGGCGAGCCGGGCAGATACTTTGTTCCCAGCTCCTTGCCGATCCATTCGCGCGCCGCGGCAACGGCTTCCGGCGCCACGCGCGGCGAATCGGTACGCATATAAGTGATCAGACCGGTAGTGCCCTCAGCGCCGATGTCCACGCCCTCATAGAGCCGCTGCGCCACGCCCATAGTCCGGCGCACATTGAAGCCCAACTTGTTGGCCGCGTCGCGTTGCAGTTGGCTGGTGATGAAAGGCGCCAGCGGCCGCCGCTGCTGCTCGCGCGCCTGCACGCTGGTGACGGTCCAGGTAGCTTTCTCGAGCGCCGCCAGAACCGCGTCCATCGCCTTTTTGTCCGGCACGGCGTTTGCAATGAACTGCTCTTTGCCGTCCTTGTCCTTGCCGTTCGCCACGCGCGCCGGCTCGCCCTCGATGCCGATGAACTTTGCCTTGAACTTTTGCTCGGCCTGCTTTTCCGGATGCAGCAAAGCGTCCAGCGTCCAATATTCCACCGGCTGGAATCCGCGAATCTCGCGTTCGCGCTCCACAATCAGCCGCAGCGCCACCGTTTGCACGCGCCCCGCCGAAAGCCCGCGCCGCACTTTATCCCAAAGCAGCGGCGATATCTGATACCCCACCAGGCGATCCAGCACTCGCCGCGTCTGCTGCGCATCCACAAGATTCTGGTCGATGTCGCGCGCATGCTTGAAAGCCTCGTTTACAGCCTTCTTCGTGATCTCGTTGAAGGTGACGCGGCGAATTTTTTTTCTTTCTTTGGCGTTCGTTCCAAGCTGAAGCGCCAGATGGTACGCAATCGCCTCGCCTTCGCGGTCCGGGTCAGGCGCAAGGTAGATTTCGTCTGCCTTGGCCGCCGCTTTCTTCAACTGGTCAACAACCTTTTCCTTGCCCGGCGACACCACAAGCTCCGGCTCAAACGTCCGATTCTTCAGTTCCACGCCGAGGTCGTTCTTCGGCAGGTCCATAATGTGCCCCACCGACGCGCGCACATCGAATCCCTTGCCCAGATATTTCTCGATCGTCTTCGCCTTGGCCGGCGATTCCACGATCACCAATGCTTTACTCGTTGCCATTCCTTGACCCAATTCCCTCGTTGTCTTCCCTGTTTTGCTTCTCGACTCCCTGGGGAAAGCTTTCCCCCCGGGCCGCTGCGCACGTGCAGCGCAACTCAACTTTGGACTCGTTTCGTGCCCTTCGGTTTCGCTCCTGCGCAATTCAAAACCGCATTCTGCGCAGCGCAAAGCCGTATATTGATACGCGCCCACTTCCGGGCTTCAAGAAAAATGGGCCGCAAGTGTTGCACCCTACCACGGAACACCATGGCATTTCCACCGGCGGATCGCAATTTTCTTGGTGCGCCGTACCATTTTCGGGAACGGAAAAGCCCGCCCCTCTACCAAAACTCTCTCAATTCCTTAGGTTTACCTCGCCGGAGCTCCCGCCACAAAAATGAACCTAATTGATGCTGGCTTAAATCGCGAAAACCCGCCTTGAAGTCCCCGCGTCCCTGTCTTCTCGCTCCCTTGCTCCCTCGCTCCCTTGCTCCCTGCCTCTTACATCGTTCTCACGTAGTTCTTGCCCGGCAGTTGGCGCACCCGGCCCGCCATTTCCAGCTCGAAAAGCGCGGTAAACACCTCGGAAGAGGTAAGTTGCGTCTCCAGCAGCTCCAGAATCTCATCGATCTGGAGACTCTCGTCGGCGCGCAGCACCTCAAGCACCATGGCTTCCTGCGGCCGTAGCACAGGGTCAGCCAATAAGGATGCTCCCGGCTCGGCTTTCGATGCAGACGGCGCCTCCGCCTCCAGTTCCATCCTCACCTGCGAGGGCAGATCCTCCCACACGTCCTCCCACGTGGCCACCAGCTTGGCGCCCTGTTTAATCAACGTGTTAGGCGTCCAGGAGCCTTTGTTGGTCACGTTGCCCGGCACGGCATACAGGTCGCGGTTCTGCTCGGCAGCGCAGCGGGCGGTCACCCGCGTGCCTGAGTTCTCGCTCGCCTCCACCACCAGCACGGCCACGCTCAGGCCACTCAGAATGCGATTGCGGCGGGGAAAATTCTGCGGCGCGGGAAACGTCCCCATCGGCACCTCGCTCACAATCGCCCCGCCCGCGGCCAGAATCTCTTCCGCCAGCTTCCGGTTCTCTTTGGGATACACCACGTCGATCCCCGTGCCCCACACGGCCAGCGTGGGCATGCGCGCCCCCAGCGCCCCTCTGTGCGCGCAGGAGTCGATGCCACGCGCCATTCCACTCACAATCAGCAGCCGCCGCGCCGCCAGATCGCGCGACAGCATCTCCGCCACGCCCGATCCATACGGAGTGGGATGCCGCGTGCCCACCACGGCAATCGCCGGCCGGCTCAGCAGCTTTACGTCGCCGCGGACCCATAAGACGGGAGGCGGATCGTAGATCTCGCGCAATCGCTCGGGATACTCGCGGCAGGCGAAGCTGAGCAGTGTCGCGCCCTGCGCAACTACGCGTGCCCATTCATCTTCCGCGGCGCGGCGGCCTTTGCCATCAAACAGAAACTGCGCCGCTTCGGCAGGAAAGCGCAGGCCCTCAAGCGCGGTAAGCGGCATGGTGAAAATGCGGCTGGCCGTGCCAATCTGCCGCACGGCGTCGAGGATGCGCTTCGGGCCGAGGCCGGGCGAAAGCGCCATCGCCAGCCAGGCCAGGCGCTCCTCGTCAAGTTGCGGCGGGGGGAGTTGCGGCGCGGACGGGCCTTTAAGTCGGGCCGCAGCAGTGGTCTGCGCAGGGTTCAAATCGGCCGCGAGGTGGGGCGCAGCGATGGGAGAGAGCTGGGTCGGGTTCAAACGGTACACGCTCCGGCTTTCAGCAGAAGAAAGCCCAAGCAGATCTGGGATCAAAGTACGGCAACGCAAGGGGTGTGCGGCCACGTTACAGGCGGGCGCGGCGGAAGTCAAGACCGGGACTGAGGGACTAAGGGACTGAGGGACTGAGGGACTAGGGACTGGAAAAACGCGGAGCGGGGAACATGAACCACGGAACACGAACCGCGAAACTGCATTTTTTGTTTTCGCTAAGGCCCCCGTTTCCAATAACTTATGTAGAATCAGCGCCAATGTTCGTTTTTTTGCTGCCGGAAGGGGGTCAAATGTTCGCCAGGAAGCTGCCGAACACCCCCGGAATGTTCGCCTGGGGCTTCGCGATTTTTTGAGACACATTAACGAGAATTGCGCGCCTCAAGGGTGCGCGTGAAACGAGAATTTCGCGAATAAGCGCGCGCGCGAAAACAGAATTGCGCACTTGGTAGCCGATTACGCTTTGAGCCCGCGTAGCGGGCGGCCGATGGTAGCCCCAGTCGTCAGACTGGGGGCTTCGCGGACCCCCATCGCCCATAGCCCGCTTCAGCGGGCGAAAGAACATCGCATCCAGGACGGCGCGGAGCCCAGCGAGCGGTGTATCGGTCAACAGTTCTTACGCCCCCTGAAGCGGGCTTGCGGCGCGCAGCCGCTCCGGGGCGGGTTGCGGCTGTCGGGGATGAATCCCCGACCTACCAGCCAGGCCCTGATACAAAGCCTGATTGGTGCGACCCGCTCTAAAACGCACTTCTCGCAAATTGCAGGTGTCTGTGGGATCGGCGTTTGTGACGGCCTTTACGACGAATCACGCCAATGTCCCAGCGGTTACTCCTCGGTCGTGGATTGATTGTCCGGGAAGGATTGATGATTTCTTATCATCGCTACGAACGAGGCGATCTCCCGATTGACCAGATCGGGCCTATCGTTCTGAATATAGTGATCGCTGCCTTTGGCGATGATGCGTCGGCTCTGGCCGGACAGGGACTTTGCCTCTTCCTGCATCTGACTCCATGCGATGGAGTTGGCCTTTGAAATGGCTGAAGGCCAGTTCGGGGCGAGAACGTTCGGATCGCGCGAAAGGATCAGGACCGGAAGGCCGGCAAATGGCCCTGCGTGGATCGTTTCTTCTCCTGAGGCCCGCTCCGCATCCAGTTCGTTCTCCATCGCGTCCATCTGCGATGGAATGCACGAATCTGCTTTGATCCACGCGCCGTAGGCTTCAAACCCCGGAGCGATGGATGTGCAGATTCCTTGTAGTCGATACCACCCCAGCGTCATGAGCAGCTTCTGCCACGGCATCTGACGACGCTGGTTCTCCTGAATCTTTACCAGCTCCTTCGGAATGCGATCATCCTGAAGCGGAGTGGCACCATCAACAAAGACAAGCCCGGCCAGGTCGCCAGGATAATGCGCCGCGTAAGACCGTAGATAGATTCCCGAGATGGAGTGTCCCACAAGCACGAATGGCCGCTGAACAGCGGCAGCCTCGATCAGCTGGTGAAGTTGCGAGGAGATGGCATTGGCATCCTGAATACCAGGCCGCGGTTCGCTCCAGCCGAAACCGGCACGGTCGTAAGAGCAAACTCTCGTCTGCCACGACAGCACAGGCTGCACCTTTGCCCAGCTCGTGAAGTCATCGCCCAAGCCTGAACTCAGCACAATCGTTGGCGAACCTTCCCCCGTGCAATATAGGTGCATTGAGTAGCCGCCTATGTCGTATAGGTTGCCTGGAACTCGGGCGATCTGACGATAATGGCGAATACTCAGTGCGTTGTATGCAACTCCACCGCCGCCGGCCAGCAGGCAAATGAGAACAATGGTCGTGCCGATTCGGGTTAGAAGCTTGCGGTATCCCATTCAGATGTCATCATATCCGGACGATCCGGTCTACATCTCTAACAGAAAGTCTTAGTGCAAGTCATCGTGCAAGTCGGCTTGTGGTGATCTTTGCTTGGATGAAAGCTACGAGGGATGAGCGTGGCTTCGCTGCGAACTTGATTTTTCGGAAAAATGGGTGGGCGGGGTACGGCTATCGGGGATGAATCCCCGGCCTGCCAGCCTGGCCCTGATACGAAGCCTGACTTGTGCGGCCCGCTCTTAAGCGCGCTTCTCGCAGATTGCACGTGCAGTGGGAAATTTCGTGGTTTTTGCTTTTCTTATTTGGTCAATTTCATGGTTTTACATACCAATTGATTGGCCAATTTCATGGTATTCCCGTCCAAAAATCGCAACCTACCGAGCGAACATTTGCGGGGTGCGCCGCACCATCTAAGCGAACATTTGAAGGGGTCCCGGAACCCTACAAACCAACATTCTGCCTGATTCTGCACCACTTAGGGGTACATCCCCACCCCAGAGCACTAAAACGCACAATTTTCGACTCGGACGAGCGCGAGTCAGGAGTCCCGCCGCTCCCTTGCTCCCTTGCTCCCTCGCTCCCTGCTTTTGGCCAGGCGGGCCAGCGTAGCCTGCTCGCGCAGGACTTGCTGCAAGGGCCGCGCGGGCGTGCCCCAGTGGACGGTGCCGGGTTTAAGGCCTTCGTTTGTAATGGTTTTGCCGCTGAAGACGCCGGCCTGGCCGCCGAGGATGACGCCGGGGCCTACGTGGACGTGGTCGCCGATGCCGACCTGGCCGGCGAGGACTGCGCCGTTGCCGATGGTGCTTGAGCCGGAGATGCCGGTGAGCGCGACGAGGATGGCGTCTTCGCCGATGTCGCAGTTGTGGCCGACGTGGACGAGGTTGTCGAACTTTGCGCCGCGGCGGACGCGGGTTTCAGCGAGCGCGCCACGGTCGATGGTGGAGTTGGCGCCGATCTCGACGTCGTCCTCGATGACTAGAGTTCCCTGCTGCGGGAATTGCGTGTACGCGCCGGTCGCGGGATCGCGGACGTAGCCGAAGCCGTCCGCGCCGAGGACGACGCCGGCGTGCGCGATGACGCGATTGCCGATGGTGACGCCGGTGTAGACGACGACGCGGGGATAGATGCGGCAGTGCTGGCCGATGCGCACGCCTGCACCGATGATTGCGCCGGCTTCAATGCGGGTTCCTGCGTCGATTGATGCGCCCTCGCCGATGACGGCGCAGGCGGCGATGGTGACGCCGGGGGCGAGTTGGACGTTGGCACCGATGACCGCCGATGGATGAACGCCTTCGACGGGGAGCGGCGGCGCGAGCAGTTGGGCGGCGCGGGCGAACCAGAGGCGGGGTTGATTGTCTTCAACGATGGCGGTGGTCGAGGCGCGGGCGGGGTCGAAGAGGCCGGGTTTGAGGACAAGTGCGCTGGCCGCAGATTCGAGCGCGGCGGCTGCGGAGGCTGCGTCTTCGGCAAAGAGCAGGTCTCCTGCGGCGGCGTGGGCGGTCGAGTTGACGGCGCGGATTTCAATCTGCGCGTGGCCATGCAGCAGTTTGCCGCCGAGTGCTGCGATGAGTTGTGCAAGCGTCATGCGCGTCTCCCCTTCAGATTCAATACAGGCCCGGTTCGCCGGGTGGGCGGGTCTTCCAGCGGCGGTGAATCCAGAGCCACTGGTCAGGATAGCGCCGAATCCAGGACTCGATGACGGCGGTGCAGCGACGAGTGCCTTCCAGAATATCTGCGGCGCGGTCTTCGGTGTGGGGCATTTCGATCTCGGCGCCGAAGCGGAGGACGTAGCGGCGCTCGGCCGGCTCCCAGAACATGAAGCCGGGGAGAACGGCTGCGCCGGTTTGGCGGGCGATGTGGGCGAGGCCGGTTCCGGTGCAGGCGGCGATGCCGAAGAAGGGCACAAACTCGCCCTGGGGCGGGGTCATGTTCGTGTCCATGAGGATGCCGACGGTGGCGCCGGCGTGGATGGCTTTCAGGAGGCCGCGGCCGAAGTCGTCTTTCGAGATGACGAAGTTGCCGTGGAGGCAACGGATGCCGTTGACGTAGGCGTCGAGGCGGCGGTTGTCGAGCTTGCGGGCGATCATGCCCATGGGATGACCCATGAGCGAGTGATAGAAGCTGGACAGCTCCCATGCGCCGAGGTGCGCGGTGATGATGAGGACGCCCTTGCCGCGGGCCTGCGCCGCAAGGTAGTGATCGAGGCCGTCGGTGCGCATCCAGTTGCGGGTGTTCTGGGCGGTGTAGCGCGTCATGCGGCAGAACTCGACGAGCTGCCAGCCCAGATGAATGTAGACGTGCTTGAGAATTTTTTTCCTGGCTTGGGCGGGGAGTTCGGGGAGCGCCAGCTCGAGATTGCGCATGCCGACGCGGCGCAAGCGGCCGAAGCACCAGTAGACGGCAAAGGCGAGGCAGGCAGCCAGCAGGCGCGCCACTCCGCGCGGCATGCGGCCCAGACAGCCGGCTACGGCCCGAACCAGCCCGTACTCCAGAGTTTCCTGCATTGATGAACGCAAGGATTAGTGTAGACGGTCGGCGGGGCGCGGTATCCCACCCATTTCCGCAAAAAAAGCGGAAATGGATGGGGCACGGGTGGGTTTTCTTGAAGCGGTCGAAGACCTAGTGGGCGGCTTTGGCTTTGACGAAGTACTGGGCGACATCGCGCACGAATGCGACTGCGCCGGCCGGCACCGGGACATTGCCTCCCAGAACTTTGTCGAAGTCCTCGGGAGCGCCATAGTAAAGCTCGGTGTCTTCCTTGTTCTGGCTTACGCTGGTGCCGTCGAGATCGATGCCGGCAAAGAGGCCCTTGGCGCGGGAGTAGCTGAGCAGCTCGGCGTTCATCTTCCAGTCGGTGGAAGCTGTGCCGGCGCGGCCCACAGGTCCGGCGGCTGCGGAGGCGTCTCCGCCGATTTTGAATTTATTCTTGAGCAAATCCTGCATGCCGCGGTCATTGACGGCAATGAGGACCAGATCGGTGGCCTGACCGCCGAACTGGAGGCCGAAAGAACCGCCTTCCATGCGGATAAACACCGGCGCGCTCCAGCCATGTCCGGTGCGGCAGGTGACGACGCCCTGGCCGTACTGTGCGCCGACAAAAAAGGCGCCCTTCTTCATGCTTGGAACCACCGCAACACAGGTGGCCGAACGGAGAATGTCGGTGGGGACGGTCGCGTCGTCGGCGGCCATGATCTGATCGAGGACGGTTCTGGCCGAGTCGATGCGGCTTTGCAAGTCTTCTTTCGTCGAGCCCGCAAAAGCCGTGGCGGTGAGCAGGAAGCTGAGACAAACGCTGACAATGGCTTTTTTCATTTCCGTGTCCTTTCCGTTCCGTCGGCACGACGGCGCGGTTGTGAGAATCGGTCCGAGGTCTTTGGGCCGGGGAATCTTCAACGCAGCTAGAAGGGTCGGGCCCGAGGGTAACACCGAACAAACGGGAGGCAGGGCCGCAACCTCTTCGAACAGCCTACCGCATCCGCGATCAAACGCGCACTCTCGGTTGCGGAAATCTTGGGCTGGCAATATTGGTTCCTTGCGGAAGTATGACGTAACAGAAATGCCTGGCAGCGCGCGATTGCTGCAACGATGCATCATCCCCGGTCCCCAAATGCGAGGGACCGGGGGCACCCCAAAGGGCTTCGATCACAAAGAGCCCGCGCCGATTTGCCGTTGTTCGCGGCAAATGACGCACGCTCTCTATGGATTTAGGTGGAGGCGGAACAGAGCGGGAGGGCTGCTCGAAACGGCGCAAACTGGCCGTGGTAGAAAAAAGAGGAGTTCCCACGCATCATGGAAACATGCTGCCTGGGAACTCCTTTCCCCAGATCTGCGTTGTTTCTGGAAACATCATGTGGATATCTGCGCACATTCACAAGAGTACTAAGGGGCTGTGTTCTAAAGTACCCACTCTGATGACTATTCAGTTAACAGCCTTTCCGGCCAGGTCGTGAGGCGGCGACACGCTTGTCGCTGGCTTCTGCCAAGAGTGATTGGCTCACAGTCGAAATCGACAGCTTGACGCGGTTATCAGCGCCCGTCTTACGCATAAGCCTTGCAATATAGGCCTTTACGGTGCGTTGCTCGATGCCTAGCAGGTGGGCAATCTCGCGCGTGGAGTTGGCCAGCAGAATCAGCTTCAATACTTGCTCTTCGCGGGGCGTAAGTTGAGCGTTTGGAGCGACCCGCCTTTCAGGGGGCGCATTCAACAGCTGATCGATGAGCCTTGAAAGCAATCGACGCGGCGCCCAGATAGAGCCTGAGGTGACTACTTCAATGGCTTGGCGCACTAATTCTGGACTCGCGGAGAGTCCCAAGTAGGCTTTGGCGCCGGCGATGATGGCCTGGAACACCAGCTCATCGTCGTCGTCCGGCCCGATGACGATCAGGCGAACGTCAGGACGCGCGAGGCGCACGGTCTCCAGAATTTCAAGACTGCCTCCGAAGGAATGCACATCGACGACGACGTATTCGATGTCAGAGGCGCCGGTCAGCTCCTGCGGGCTACAGATCACCGGGACGAGTTGCGTCTGGCCTGGGCGCGCGGGCTGATCGAAGATACTAGCCAGGCCGGCGACGCACATAGGCTCAACTGCCAGGACCCCAATTCGAATGGGAAGAGAATTCGCAGATCGAGATTTCAATGGCCCTCCCTTCGAACGTTCGAAGGGTTTTCCCAGGGATCATGCACGTATTCCGGGAAGTTGATTTGTTGATTGAATTCTTCCATCTATCGAACAGTTCCGCACTGGTCCGAAAGCGCCACGTTCCCAGAACAACAGTGTTAGAAAAACTTCAAGTCGTTATGATCAGCACGTTTCGCCGAATCAAGGGGGTTGACAGAAATGGACGGCAAGCGCTGTAGACCGCGGAAACATTGGGGAAAATCCCGATGTTCTGATCAGACTTCAGCCTTGTTACACTTCAGGATCAGAGTTTGGGGAGAACGATTCCTTGCTGCTTTTGATATTTGCCCTTCCGATCGGCATAGCTGGTCTCGCAAGGCTCGTCCGACTGGAAAAACAGAATCTGGCACAGACCTTCGTTGGCGTAGATCTTTGCCGGCAGCGGCGTGGTGTTGGAGATCTCGAGGGTGACGAAGCCTTCCCATTCGGGCTCGAAAGGCGTGACGTTCACGATGATCCCGCAGCGCGCGTAGGTGGATTTCCCCACGCAGATCGTCAGTACATCCCGGGGAATACGAAAATACTCAACGGAACGCGCCAAGGCAAACGAATTGGGCGGAACGATGACCGACTCCGCCTGGACCGAGACAAACGACCGTTCGTCGAAGGCCTTGGGATCGATGATGGCGCTATTCACGTTGGTAAAGATTTTGAATTCATCGGAGACTCTGAGGTCATAACCATACGATGAGAGGCCATAAGAAATGACCCCATTTGCCACTTGTTTTTCGCTAAACGGCTCGATCATGCGATGCTGAACGGCCTGTTCTCTGATCCAACGGTCGCTTTTGATCGACATGCGTCCCCTGTACGAAGGTGAAATCTGCCTCCGGCTCCGTAGCGGGCCGGCTAGGACTTGAAAAATCATCTTACGCAACGGCCGCTTTAGTTGACAAATACGTGAACGGATTTTTGGGGTCTCACCGGCCCCTGGGATCCAGGCTTCTTCGCCTGCGGGAGCTGCCGGGACGAGAAAAATCCGGAAATCCTCAATCCCTAGTTCCCTAATGGCCGCAAAATCTGTACTATGAGCGATGTAGGTCGTACGAAGGTCAAACCCAGTTCACGGCAAGCGAGGAGACTCCATTGATCAAACAGGACATCGTTCACAACGTGGTCGAGCGCACGGGTCTGCCGCGGACCAAGGCAGAAGCGGCAGTGGACACGGTCTTCGAGGGACTGAAGCAGGCTTTGGCAGCCGGCGAGCGCATTGAACTGCGCGGATTTGGCGTGTTCAGCGTGCGCGCGCGCAAAACCGGAATTGGCCGCAACCCCCGTACCGGGACTGAGGTCAACATTGCTCCTGGTAAAGCAGTGCGCTTCAAGCCCGGCAAGGAACTGCACGCGTTGCAGCCGGGCGAATCGAAGAGCTAAGGTCTGGCAAAAGCTACGGCGGCCGGTCCGCGACAGGCGGCGTCCGTCCAGGCTGCGCGTGGTGAATGCCGGCCGCGGTGCAGGCGTTGGAGCGGACAGATTCCCCGCTGGTGACACGACCGTCTTCCTCAAGTTTGCCAAGGCCTCATGGAATCCCCAGTCTCCGTATGAAGAAACTGCTGCTCCTTCTGCTGCTCGCGCTCGCTCGACTGCCCGGCTTGGCGCAGTTGCCCGCTTCGAACGATGTCGTTGTCCTCGACGCGTGGCGGATTCATGAGGGCGATAACCTGACGTGGGCACGAGCGGACTTCGACGACTCGAAGTGGACGCAAACCACGAGCCCGGTACGATCGAGCGGTGTGGACATACTGCGTGGATTTCACTGGTACAGGACGACGGTCGAGCTGCCCGCGCAGCTTGAGGGGCGCGAGCTTGCCATCGGCGTGGGCGGGATCGACGAGGTCTACGAGGTTTATGTAGAAGGGGTGCCGGTGGGCCGTTTTGGCCGGTGGGAGCCAAAGCCCGCGTCTCCCTTCGATCGGGACCTGACCTTTGCCATACCGCCGGGCCTCATCAAAGGATCCACAGTGCACATCGCTCTGCGGCGATGGGTCGGTGCGACAACGACGGGCCTATTTCCCTTTTACACCTCAGGCGCGGAGCGTTTTGGCCACGCGCCCGAAATCGGCTTGCTGTCGACGGTTAGCGCCCGGACCGCTCTCAATCAGTATCGCGGCGTGGTTGCGAACCTGCCCTGGAATTTCTGCCTGCTGTCGATGCTGGCCGCCGGCTGCATTGCATTCGTTCTGTTTAGTGCACAGCGCAATCGTGTCGAATACATTTTGCTTGGCATCTATTGCGTGGGCTCAGCGCTGGTTCCCTACATAGGCGGATTCCTGGCGGCGAGCGATTCGGTGATGCGCCGCTCGTGGGGGCCGACGCTGGTGTTTGCGGGATACATGCTGGTCAATTTGTGCTCGTATCTGTTTCTCGCGTGGCTGTGCGCGCGCTTTCGGCGCTGGATTCTGGCGGTCGCGCTTTTGAATGCGATTCTCGCGGCCCACGCAGTCTACGGCTTCGCGTTTCAAACCCACTCTGCGAGTTTATGGCTCTTCACTATCGGCTCCGACCTGCCGGTCATCATTACCCTACTGGCGGCGCTGGGGCTGCTTCTGGAACGGAAAGCCGGATCGGTAGCCATCGCGATCTCGCTTCTGCTCGTTCAGTTGACCGGTGCGTGGGTTAATTATTTCTCCCATATGTTCGGTGCGTCCGACCTGCGCTTCATGCCTGTGGGGCCATTCTTTGTGGACATCCGCGGCATCAGCCAGACACTGTTCGTCTTCGTCACGCTGATCGTGCTCTATCTGCGCTATCGCGACGAACAACTCCATCAGGCGGCGTTCGAGCAGGATATGGCTGCCGCGCGCAACGTGCAGCAATATCTGATCCCCGAACACTTGCCGGCGACACCCGGCCTGACGATCGAGAGCGAGTACCGGCCTGCGCGCGAGGTGGGCGGCGACTTCTTTCAGGTGCTCCCGAAGGCCGCCGACGGCAGCGTTCTGGTTGTGGTGGGGGATGTGGCGGGAAAGGGCCTGCACGCGGGAATGCTGGCCACACTGATTGTGGGCGCGATTCGTACGGCTGCGTCTTTCACCAACGATCCAAGGCAGATCCTGGCGCTGCTCAATGAGCGCATGTACGGCCGCGGTCTTGCGACTTGCCTCGCGCTGCGCATTGGTCTCGACGGCGACGCCGTGCTGGCCAACGCAGGCCATTTGCCGCCTTACCTTAACGGGCGGGAACTCGCGATAGAAGGCGCTCTGCCGCTCGGCGTAGTTGCCGGCATTGACTTCCCGGTTTTGCGCTTCAAGCTGGCTGAAGGCGACTTGCTGATGCTCATGACCGATGGCGTGGCCGAGGCACAGGACGCAGTGGGCCATCTCTTCGGCTTCGACCGCATCTCCGAAATGCTCCGCAGAGGCGTTGCCGCCGCGGCGCTGGCCAGCGCCGCGCAGAACTTCGGCCAGGAAGACGACATTACCGTGCTGACCGTGGCGCGGATGGCGGCTGCGGTTTGAGCAGCGCCGTGCGTTGACCCTCCGGCCCGCCGACTCGCTTGCCGATTACATGAGCCGTAGTGCGTCCACGTCCACAACCAGGTTGCGGCGCGGGATGCCGGCTTGGTCGGCGTGCGCGATCATGCCGCGCAGCGCGGCGTTGAGGGCTTTGCGCGAGGCGCTTTTGAGAATCATGTGGAAGCGATAGACGTTCTTGATGCGCGCGATGGGCGCGGCGCACGGCCCCAACACTCGTAGCGGCGCTCCGCGCTCCTGCTCCTGGACTAGCGATTTGGCAAGGAGAGATGCCCAGCCCGCGGCTTCTTCCATTTTTTGCGACTGCACGAGCACGTTAGCAAGCACACCGAAGGGCGGGTAGTGCATCCAGCGGCGGTATTTTTCTTCTCTTTGGACAAACGCCCTGTAGTCATGAGCAGAGGCGGCGAGGATCGCGTAGTGATCGGGGTAGTAGGTCTGCACCACGACGCGGCCGGGCAAATCGCCGCGGCCAGCGCGGCCTGAAACCTGCGTGATTAACTGGAAGACGCGCTCGGCGGCGCGAAAATCAGGCATCGAGAGCGCATGGTCGCAACCCACTACGCCGACCAGCGTGACGCTGTGAATGTCGTGGCCCTTGGCGATCATCTGCGTGCCCACGAGCAGATTGATTTCGCCCGAGTGGAGGCGCGCCAGCAGCCGCTCGAGATCGCCGCGCCCGCGCACGGTGTCGCGATCCATGCGCCCGATGCGCGCGCCGGGAAAAATCTCGTGCAGGCGCTCTTCGCCCTGCTGCGAACCGGCGCCGATGTAGAAGAGATGCTCGCTATCGCACTTGGGGCAGCGGGCGGGGACGGTGCGCCGGTAGCCGCAGTAGTGGCACTCGAGACGCTGGCCGGCGCGGACTTCGGCCAGATCTTCCGACGCCGCTTTGTGATGCGTGAGCGCGATGGCGCAGTTCTGGCAATCGAGTTTTTCGCCGCAGGCGCGGCACATGACGGCGAAGGAATAGCCGCGACGATTGAGTAGAATCAGGGCCTGCTCGCCGCGCTCGAGCGCGGCTTTGGTCTGGTCGATGAGCGAGCGTGAGAAGATTTCGTCGCGGCCTGATTCCTGGAATTCGCGGCGCATGTCGATGAGCTCGACCTCGGGCAGCGGGCGATTCATGACGCGGTCGCGCAACTCGATGCGCGTGTACTTGCCGCGCTCGGCATTGTGCCAGCTCTCAAGCGATGGCGTGGCCGAGCCCATGACCACTACTGCGCCGGTCAGCTTGGCGCGCATCACGGCCACATCGCGCGCGTTGTAGCGCGGCGTTTCTTCCTGCTTGTAGCTCTGGTCGTGCTCCTCATCGACGAGAATCAGCCCAAGGTTGGGCGCGGGAGCAAAGATGGCCGAGCGCGTGCCGACGACGATGGGCGCGTCGCCGCGGCGGATGCGACGCCATTGCTCGCTGCGCTCCTCGGGCGTGAGCGCGGAGTGCAGCAACGCGACCTTTTGCCCGAAGGCGGCGTCGAGCAGGCCGGCGGTTTGCGGCGTGAGGCCGATCTCCGGCACGAGCAGGATCGACGACAGGCCGCGGTCGAGAGCCCGCTGCATAGCGGCAAGATAGACGGCGGTTTTGCCGGAGCCGGTGATGCCGTGGAGCAGGAAGGGATGGAATGCTCCGAGCGCGACGGTGAGCGTGGCCAGCGCGTCGGTTTGCGCGGCGTTGAGGCTGAAGGGCGCGGCGGTGGGCGGCAGGCCGCCGAGGCGGAACAGCTCCGGACGCTCCTCGATGCGCACCAGGCCACGCCGGACCAGAGTTTGGAGGGTCGACGCGGGCAGATCGCGGCGGCGCAGTTCGGCGAGAGGCAGTTCGTTGTCGCAGGCTGCTAGCTCGGCCAGAATTGCCTGCTGCTTTTCCGTCAGCGAGGGCAAACGCGTGTCGGGAATGAGCACGGCAAAGCGCTCCATGCGGCGCGCATCGCGTTCGGCGGCCGCGGTCTCGCGCGCGATCCACTTCTTGCGCAGCATGGCGGTCAGAAGCGGAAGCGATGCCGCAGTAGCGGTGCGCAATGTGGAGACCTTGACGGGCTCACCGGAGGCCAGGCGCTCGAGGACTCGGCGTTCCACATCGTGGCCTTCGGCAGAAAGCTTCTGGGGGCGGCGCGAGCGCGGCTTGCCGATTCCCTTCCCTCGATTTCCCTTCTCTGGATCGCCGTCGATGGATGCGGCCAGCACGTCGCGGCCCAGGTCGGAGATGCGGTAGTAGACGGTGCGGCGCACCTCGGCTGCGAGGGGCAGCATGGCGCGCAAGACTTCACCGAGCGGGGCCAGATAGTACTGCGCCGTCCACGCGCCCAGCTCCAGCAAGTGCTCGCTGAGGAGCGGCTCTTCATCAAGCACAGCTTCGAGGTACCGCACTTCGACGTCGGGCGGGGCATTGGCTGCGAGCGCCGTGACAACTCCGATCAGCTTTTCATTGCGGAAGGGCACGATGACACGGGCTCCGCGCTGCGGCGACTGGCCCGGTCGCACACCGTAGGTGAAGGTGTGGTCGAGCGGCACGGGCAACGCGACTTCGCAGTACGCAGGCATGGGAGACAAGATTCAGTTTAGGGGATGGGGTTGACGTGGCGAACTTACAGCCGAAGAACGGAGGCCGCACGCCCCAGTGGAATGTAGGAGGCGGCGAATTATTCCCTCGTTCACTTCTTCCCTACTCCCTGTTCCCTATTTTTCAGTACAATGCATTCGGATGAGTCCGAAAGCCGCAACTGCCGCCGTCTCTGCCTCGAACATCGCAACGCGCTCATTGCGCGTCCAACCTGCCCCGGTCACGCTCTCGATCGACATCGGAGGATCGGGAATCAAGGCCATGCTGCTGGATGCGCGGGGCAAGCCGATCAGCGCGCGGGAACGCATTGTGACCCCTGCCGTGCCCACGCCCAACGCCGTTTTGCGCGCACTGGAAGAGTTGCGTGCGGGGCTGGCCGGCTTTGATCGCGTTTCGGTGGGATTTCCCGGCGTGGTCAAGCACGGCATTACATATGCCGCCTTCAATCTGCATCCCAAGTGGGTGAATTTCCCTCTTGAACAAGAACTCGAAAAGCGCTGGAAAAAGCCGGTCAGGGTGGCGAATGACGCTGCGGTACAGGGTTACGGCGCCGTCAAGGGCCACGGAGCGGAACTGATTCTCACGCTAGGTACCGGCATGGGGTCGGCGCTTTTTACCGACGGCAAGCTCTGCCCCGGACTGGAGTTGGGCCACCATCCCTGGCGCGAGAAGACCTACGAGGACTACCTGGGCCGCCGCGGCCTGGACAAGTACGGCAAGAAGCAGTGGAACAAGCGGCTGCAAGAGGCCATCGAGCAGACCGCGGCTACCTTCAACTGGGATCATCTCTATCTAGGCGGCGGAAATACGAAGAAGATCATCTTCAAGCTGCCGAAGAATGTTTCGATTGTGTCGAATGAAGAGGGCATTCTGGGCGGCGTGAAGTTGTGGCAAGACTGAGAGCAATGGCCAGTGGTTAGTGGTTAGTGGAGCGTGAGCAGGCTCGAGAAGCGCCTGCACTTCAATGGTGAAAACCGACGCCTGCATTCGTCGGGGTGAAGCCGGGCTGCGAGGCGAACCAGTCAAGATGGCGCTTCATGTCGCGCAGCAGCATCCCGGCAAGGTCATGGGTGAACCCGTTGCGCACCACGATGCGCTGGACGACGGTTTCATCGCGATTTGCGGGCATGCGATAGGCCGGCACCTGCCAACCGCGATCGCGCAGGCGGTCGCTGAGATCGTAAAGCGTCCAATTCGACGGCTGTTTCAGCTTCCATGCCAGCACGGGCAGGTCCTGGCCCGTGGAGAGCATCTCGAACGGCCCTAGCTCGGCAATCTGGCCGGCCAGTTCAATTGCGACCTCGCGGCACGCCTCATGCACGGCGCGATATCCGGAGCGGCCCAGCCGGATGAGGTTGTAATACTGTGCCACGATCTGGCTGGCGGGACGGGAGAAGTTGATGGCCAGCGTGGGCATGGTGCCGCCCAAATAGTCAACCTTAAAGACCAAGTCCTCGTCGAGATCGGCTGGCTCGCGCCACACGATCCAGCCCACGCCGGGATAGACCAGGCCGAACTTGTGCCCTGAAGTGTTGATGGACTTTACGCGCGGCAGGCGGAAGTCCCAGACGAGTTCGGGCTGGATGAACGGCGCTACAAAGCCGCCGCTTGCCCCGTCGACATGGATCGGAATATCAAGCCCGGTTCGCGCCTGAAGCGCATCGAGCGCTGCGCTCAGCGCCTGCACGTTCTCGTAGTGGCCGGTGAAGGTTGAGCCCAGCACGGAGACGACGCCGATGGTGTTTTCATCGCAGGCGGCCGCGGCGCGCTCGGGGTTGGTGACGACCTCCTCGCCTTCGAGAGCAACTTCGCGCGCCTCCACGTCCCAATAGCGGCAGAACTTGTGCCAGCAGACCTGGGTGTTGGTTCCCAACACCAGGTTGGGGCGCACGCCGTTGCGCTCGGGGTCCTTGCCCGCGGCGCGCATGCGGCGACGCCAGCGCCATTTGAGCGCCAGACCGCCCAGCATGCAGGCTTCGCTCGAACCGATGGTCGACGTCCCGATGGTTTCCGCCGCGTTGGGCGAGTTCCACAGCTCGGCCAGCATGTGCACGCAGCGCATTTCAAGCTCGGCGGTCTGCGGGTACTCATCCTTGTCGATCATGTTTTTGTCGAAGGTCTCGGCCATGAGCTTGTGCGCCTCAGGCTCCATCCATGTGCTGCAGAAGGTGGCCAGATTGAAGCGCGAACTGCCGTCGAGAATCAACTCGTCGTGGATGAGGTTGTAGGCGGTTGAGGGCGCCATGCCGTCGCGGGGAATGGAGTGGCGCGGGGTTGGCCCCAGCAGCGATTGACGCGCGTACATGGGGCGGACTTTGTCGGAGTCGTGGTACTTGCGGATCGGAGGTTGCAAGGGCGGGTTTGGCTGGCTCATGGGATTACCTCTGGGGATGAACTATGGTAGCGGTAAAGGCTGGGTACCACGCAAATTCGCAGAAGAAACTGCGGGGCGTCTGCTACGTGGCGGAGCGTGGGTCAGGAGACCCACGCTACAGCCGGCTTGGAAGCCGGCGCTACAAGGCGAAGCGCGGCGGCTTCTGCGCTATGAGATTTCGGCTAAGCTTTGACGGGCGCTTTGAGGCCGAGTTCCTTCATGGCGATTTGCAGATCGGCCCAGGCTTCTTTTTTCTGGCGGGGGTCGCGGAGCAGGAACGCGGGGTGATAGGTGACGATGAGGCTCATGCCGCGAAAGGCATGGACGCGGCCGCGCAGGCCAGCCAGCGGCTGGCGCTGGCCTAGCAGATAGGTGGCGGCTGTCGCGCCGAGCGCCACAAGGACCTGGGGACGCACGACGTCGATCTGGCGGAATAAGAACTGCGAACAGGTGTTAGCCTCGTCGGGCTCGGGCGTGCGGTTGCCGGGCGGACGGCACTTGACGACGTTGGCGATGTAGACTTCCTCGCGCTTGAGGCCCATGGCGGTGATCATGTTGTTGAGGAGCTGACCGGCGCGGCCCACGAAGGGGAGTCCTTGCGCGTCCTCGTCTGCGCCTGGGCCTTCGCCCACAAACATGAGGCGGGCAGTCGGTGAGCCATCGGCAAAGACGATCTTGTTGCGGCCCTTGTGGAGGGCACAGCGCGTGCAGTCGCCGATGTCGTCGCGAATGGCCTGAAGCGCGGCGGCGCGATCTGCTGCGGGAATGGTGACGCCGATTTCCGGGGCTTGGATTGGCTTGCGGGATTTGATTGTGGTGTCCTCTGCGAGAAAGTGGGATTGAGCGGTTTCGGTTTCGGCGGACGGCGATTTTCGGTCTCCCACCCATTCCGCGGTCGCTTGCGCGCCCTGCGGAATGGATGGGGCACGGGATGGTGGTGCGGCGACGGAATCCAACTCCCCGGTCCCCAAATGCGAGGGACCGGGGGCACCCTCGATCTCGATGATTTCCTCAACGGGACGGCGGTAGAAGTCGGTCAGGCCGAGGTCGCGATAGAAGCGCAGGCGCTCGGCGAGAGCCTGGTGCGTGGCGGGATCGAGTGGGCGTGGCATGATTGCTCGGCGATTCTTACTCGATGATGAGTTGGCGGCGACCGGCGACCGCGGGAATACTCTCGCTCAGGACGCGGTCCTGAGCGGTTTGCGTTTCCTGATGCTCATCGTCCTCGACGACCACGGAGCGAGGGCGGCGGAGGGTGAGGATTTCGTCGAGAATGCGGTCGGCGAGTTGGCGCTTGGGCATCTCGGGCAGTTCGACAGACGTGGTGCGGGTGAGAAACGTGGCCGCATTGGTGTCGGCGTCGATGCCTACGCCCTCGCCGGCCACATCGTTGATCAGAATTGCATCGGCACCCTTGGCGAGGAGCTTGGCGCGGCCGTTTTCCATGCGGTTCTCAGTCTCGGCGGCGAAGCCCACGATGAGCTGGCCCGGCCTGCGGCGGCGCACTACCTCGGCCAGAATGTCTTCAGTGGGCGCAAGCTCTACCGTCATGGGGCCGGTGCGCTTGAGCTTCTGCTCGGAAACGGCGACGGGGCGGTAGTCGGCCACGGCCGCGGCTTTGATCACGAGAGTGGCCTCGATCATGCGGTCGAGTACGGCGTTGCGCATTTCGTCGGCGGTGGTGATGCGGACCAGTTCGCAGTGCGCTGGCGCGTGCAGGGCCGACGGACCGCTTACGAGAATCACTTTTGCGCCGCGGCTGCGCGCAGCTTCGGCCAGCGCGTAACCCATCTTGCCGCTGGAACGGTTGCCGATGAAGCGCACAGGGTCAAGGGCCTCGCGCGTACCGCCCGCGGTGACGAGCACTACTTCGCCGCGCAGATCGTGACGGCGGCCGAGGGTTTTCAACACTGCTTCGGCGATGGCTTCCGGCTCGGCCATGCGGCCTGTGCCGACCATGCCGCAGGCCAGGTCGCCGGTTCCCGGATCGACGATGGCGACGCCGCGCTGGCGCAGGATTTCAAGATTGGCCTGGGTCGCCGCATGGTTCCACATGTTCACGTTCATGGCGGGCGCCACGAGCACCGGCGCGGTGGTGGCGAGAAACATGGTGGAGAGAAAATCGTCGGCGAGGCCGTGGGCAAACTTCGCCAGAATGTTGGCCGTGGCGGGAGCGACCACGAGCGCGTCGGCCCACTGCGCTTCGGCGATGTGATCAATGCCGTGTTGCTCGGCGGCATCGTCGGCGCTCCAATCTTCCCAGAGAGAGGTGATGACTTTGTAGCCGGTGAGAGCGGAAAAAGTAAGCGGCTGGACGAATTTCTGCGCTGCGGCGGTCATTACCACGTGAACTTCCAGCGACTGGCGCTGAAGGGCGCGCACCAGTTCGGCCGCTTTGTATGCGGCGATGCCTCCGGAGACGCCTACGGTGACTCTCATAGGTCGATTGTAGTGCAGGGGACAGTGAACAGTGACGAGTGTGGTGCGTCATTCAGAACGCAGATTATCTTTTGCATGACCCAGGGAAATCGTAATGGTTTATTTCGCCCGCTCAAGCGGGCTGACTTTCCTGAATTCGACCGACTCCCCAGGCTGACGCCTGTGGCTACCATCTGGCGCCGCTCCCGGCATAACCCTTGAAAAATACGACTCACCGCACGAGGGGTTAGAGGTCAAGCACCCGTTGAGGCCGACGGGGTGCTCGGACCTCGCAATTTCGTGATCGTCCAATTGCGGGTGCAGGGCAGGAGACCGGGCGCTACATTTCCGCTGTCCGCTGATTACCAACGCTGACTAGCTGAGCAGGATCGGGACGGCGGGGCCTTCGACGAGGGACTTGACGACCTCGACTTCGGTTTTGACGTAGGCGATTTTGCCGGCGTTGATCTCGTCCTGAGCGATGCGGCACGCCTTGTTCGATCGCGTGGGGACGAGAGCGTGCGACCCGTTCTGCAATTGCCGTGCGCGGCGAGCCGCGACCAAAACCTTGCGATAGTTGGAATCGAAACTGGTTTCAATCGTCATCGGAGTCATCTCCAAAAAGAAGCTGTTGCTGGTCGGTGCCTCCATCGATGCCAAAGGCCTCCAGCACAGGTTTGAGCCGCTCCTGCGAGTTGGACAACAGGCAGGCCGCGGCGACCTCCAACACACGGCGGGAACGGTAGGCGATGGGCTCGCCATTGCGATAGAAGCGCTCAGCCAGCACAATGGCCTCCAGTTGCGCTACCGCCCTGTCGAGAACGTCATTGATCAAAATATAGCCGTACTGGCGATAATTCTCAATCTCCTTGCGGGCCTGGCCGAGACGGCGAAACAATTCGTCCTCGACCACAACGCCCTCGGCGCGGCTGCGGTTGCGCAAACGCGTGCGCAAAACCTTGGGATTGGGCGGCAAAACAAAAATGCCCACCTCCTCAGGCATTCGCGAGCGCACCTGCGCGGCGCCCTGCACGTCGATGTCGAGCATCAGGTCATGGCCCGCGGAGAGCGCTTCGTCGAGCGACTGGCGCGACGTACCGTACAAGTGGCCGAAGACCTCAGCGTGCTCGAGAAACATCCCGGCGTCGATCATGCGGAGGAACTCTTCCCGGGTGGTGAAATGATATTCGCGTCCGTCTTCCTCCGATCCACGCGGCGCGCGCGTGGTCCAGGAAACCGCGAAGTCAACGCCGCTGACCTGCTTGCGCAGCTCGCTCACTAACGTGCTTTTGCCGGAGCCCGATGGCGCCGAGATGATGAAGAGGATGCCTGCCAATGGTGTTCGATACCTTTCTGCTTAGTGGCTAGTGTGAGTGTGAGTGCGAGTGTGGTTCTATTCTCCTGGCGCACTCACACTCCACACTCACACTGTTCTTGCCTTACTCCACATTCTGAATCTGTTCGCGGGCTTTTTCTATCTCTGCTTTCATCGCGAGTCCAAGTTCGGTAATGCGCATTCCCTTCCCGCTCACTCCGCCGGTCTTGGAAAGCAACGTGTTGGCCTCGCGGTTCATCTCCTGGAGCAGGAAGTCGAGTTTCTTGCCGGCTTCGCCGCCGGCGCTGAGCAATTCGCGAAAGTGCTCGATGTGTGCGGACATGCGCGCCAGCTCTTCGCTGACGTCGCTGCGCTCGACGAGGACTGCCACTTCCTCAAGCACTCTTTGCTGATTGAACTCCGGGCCGGCAACCGCCGCCAGCCTCTGCGTCAGACGCTCCTGGTAGCGCTCTTCGATCTCCGGGCGCAGTTCCGCAACGCTCGCGGTAGCTGTGGCAAGCCGATCCAGCGTGCCGCGCAGAATCGCCTCGAGAGCTTCGCCTTCGCGAGCACGCATGATTTTCAATTGCTCGATGAGCGGAACCACCTGCTCCAAAGCACTCGCGGCGAGCGCGGACAAGTCGTCGTCCTTGCGGTCTTCACCCTGCAAGGCTCCGGGCAGACGCAGGGCCGCGTTCAGATCTGGAGTGCCATCAAGCCCGTGCTCGCGCCGCGCGGCGTCAAACGCGTCGAGATAGCCCGCAATCAAATCACGATTGAATCCGGTCCGGGACTGGACGTTGCGTTCGAGAGCGAGGGACAGATCGACGTGGCCGCGGACGAGATTCTCCTTCAGAACGCGGCGCAACTCCATTTCCAGGGCGTCAAGGCCAGACGGAAGCCGGAATTGAAGATCGAGAAAGCGATGATTGACGCTTTTTACGGTGAGCGTGTAACTGAGCTGATCGTCATCGCCTGTTGGCACGCGAACCTGCACGCGCGCAAATCCGGTCATCGAAGAAATGGCCATGCTTACTCCTGCGCCTCCGGTACGAGCACCGGCGCGCTCAAGTGCGACCAGCCGTTGTCGGGCATGTCGGTGAACTGAAGCTGATAGAGCTTCTGATAAGTCGGGGACGCGACGAGTAATTCTTCGTGCGATCCGATCGCGGTGATGCGGCCTTCTTCGAGCACGGCAATGCGGTTGGCGCGGCGGATGGTGGAGAGCCGGTGTGCTATCACAACCACCGTGCGGCTCTGCATGAGGTTGGCCAGCGCCGTCTGCACCAGCGATTCGCTTTCCGAGTCAAGAGCCGAGGTGGCTTCGTCGAGGATGAGAATCGGCGCATTCTTGAGGATAGCGCGCGCGATGGCGATACGCTGTTTCTCGCCTCCCGAAAGGCGGAAGCCTTTTTCGCCGATGATGGTGGCGTAGCCCTGCGGCATTCTCAGGATGAATTCGTGCGCCAGGGCGTTTTGCGCCGCCTGCTCCACCAGGGAAGCCTTGGTGTCCGGCTTGCCGTAAGCGATGTTGTTGTGCACGGTGTCGTTGAAGAGGATGGTCTCCTGGGTAACCTGCGCCACCTGACGTCGCAGCGAGGACAGGGTCAATTCGCGGACGTCGTGGCCGTCGATGAGAATGCGTCCGGAAGTGACATCGAAGAAGCGCGGAATCAAATTGACCAGCGTGGACTTGCCTGCGCCGCTGGGTCCGACCAGAGCGAGCACCTCGCCGGCGTTTACCTCAAGATCGACATTATGAAGAATCTGGTGCTCGCCCTCGTCGCTGGAGTAGGAGAATCCTACGTTCTCGAACTTGATGGACTGGTGAAAGTGCGTGAAGGTGGCGGCGTGCGGCCGCTCTTTCACATCGTCCTCGGCGTCAAGGAAGGCGAAGATGGATGTGGAAGCGCCCATGGCCTGCTGAAAACTGTTGTAGAAAAACGCGAAGCGGCGCAATGGGTCGTAGAGTTTGAAGAGCAGAAAAATAAAGGCGCCGAATGCGCCGATGGTCATGTAGCCGGTTTTGATCAAATCGCGCCCGATCCAGAGCAACATCGCCATGGCGATCGCGCCCACAGTATCCATCAGCGGCGAACTGATGGATTGAACCCGCACGCTGCGAAGGTTGGCGCGGAACAGCCGCTTGGCGGCGTTCTTGAAGCGCAGAATTTCCCACAGCTCGGTGTTGAACGCTTTCACGATGCGGTTGCCCGTCATGGTCTCGTGCAGAATGTTCTGGACCTCAGCGAGCTTGTCCTGGCCGGTGCGGGTGCGGGTGCGAACCTCGCGGCCGATCTTGCGCACGGAGGTGATGACAACGGGAATAAAGAGAACCAGCACCCAACTCAACTTGCCACCGAGGTGAATGACGAATGCCATGGCCACTACAAAAGTAAAAAACTGCTGAAGGAAATCGCCCAGCACCGAACTGAGCGAGGTCTGCACGCGGTCTACATCATTGATGAGCGTGGAAAGGATGGTGCCGGTGGGGTGCTTGTGAAAGAAGCTTGAAGAGCGGCGCAGCGTGGCCTCGTAGAGATGATTGCGCAAATCGGTAATGGTGCCGAAGCCGGCGTAATTTACGAGGTAGTTTCCCAGATAGTCGCAAAGGCCCTTCAGAATGGTGGTGACGACCAAAGCAAAGGCGACTACAGTCCATGCGTTGTGCAGATGCAGAAAGTGGGGAACGAGGCTGCGCAGATCGAAGTGCCAATTTGATTTGGCGAGGCCCAGCATGATGGGGCCCTCCGGCGCGCTGGGCGCCAGCACACGATCGAAGATGGGCTGGAGCAGCAGGATGCGGAAGGCGTCCAGCGCGCCCACCAGCGCGGACAGCATGACCCCGGGCAGCCATTCGAGCGTATACGGCAGCCCATAGCGCAACAGGCGCAGAACGTTCTTCATGCCGGAGGGCCTGCCTGGCGCAGGTCGCTGCGCAGCAGGGGCCCGGAATTGCGCGCAAAAAGGTTGCGAAAGTCCATCCCCGTATTGTATCCGGGATGACCGGGAAAGATGGCTCGGATCACGGTCTCTCTCAGGGCAAACGCATCTTAATCGCTATATGCCGCGCGGCTATGTAGAAGTGAGATGGGGATATGGAAAATCCCCTGAAGTACTTTTCTGAGTTGAAGGACCCGCGGGTGGAGCGAA
>Ga0302156_10000294_pt1 | contig 47996 bp, 35 predicted proteins | sample I_Bog_N3_2_FD_193503 | JGI IMG/M metagenome (GOLD analysis project Ga0302156, IMG submission 193503) | Peat permafrost microbial communities from Stordalen Mire near Abisko, Sweden - I_Bog_N3_2 | ecosystem: Environmental > Terrestrial > Soil > Wetlands > Peat | place: Sweden: Abisko, Stordalen... | reverse complement strand
TAGTTCGCAGCCGAAGTTGAGGCTTGAGACGCCGCGGGTGCCAAATTGAAGGCGGCTGGGTAATGTGGCGTGGGGACCGACAGACTGAGTTGCAGCCGATCGTACTTCTTCCAGAAGTGTGTGTTTAGGTTCTGCATCAGGTCAGATTCCTTTGGTTGAGGTTGCGGTTATGGCAAACGCGATGGGGCGCAGGCTGCCAAAAGGCGCCACGCCATCCTCGAATCTTGCCGGTGGTGGAGAGAATGCTGGTCGGCCCCGGAATGGCGACCGACCAATCTGCAAAAAGAATGGGCGCCCAAGGAAGGGGCGCCCGAAAAAGGAATCGAAATGCGAACAACACTGCGATAAGTATGTCACAGGAGTTGCGCGCTTCAAGATTGTTGTTGGAGTGGTTTTCGGGGTGTAGGGGGGTATGGGAATGTTGGTTTATTGGGTTTTTACGGATTCAGTGTCCGCATAGTGGGTTGTTCAACAGATACTTTTTGAGAGGCAAAAATCTCAATGTATCTGTGGCAGCGGTGGCGCGCCAACCTCCGGCTGGTCGTCTTCTGCGTTTGAGCCGACGTAGTAGGTCCGCCCAAGAATCGACAGAGTGTCGTCTCTCCCAGTGCGTTCCTTGAGGGCGATTATGGTGTGCAGATCTCGCAGCCTTCCCAAAACGTCAAACCGCGGGGCCGCTTCGGTCTGGAGAATCCCCTCCTCCACAAGCACTCGCGCCGAGGCAAAGTCTCCGTGCTCAAGGTACCGAGTTGCCGATTCCAGGTAGACCCATCCGCTCGATATAGTGAGTTGTTCGGTGTTGCGATTCATTCGTTAATTCCTCGACATGTGCGCTGGGTTTGGACGGGAAAATGAAGAGTCCCTGGGGGGGGAACGGGTTGAGACGTCACCGCTTCAGCCACTTCAATGTCACGAAGCACGCCATCTAATTGCTCCTGAACCGCTAAATAGAACGGCCCTTCGCACAAGCGTTTCCCCTCAACTGCTGCTGCCTTTGCGTTCCGTAAATGCCGCTGACTGAAATACTTCTTTGCGTATTCGAGATAGGCCTCGCCTCGCGTCTTCGCCATTTCCTTTACCGCAGAAAGACTCCACTACGCATTCTGCTGCGTCGCCGAACAAACCTTTCCGAGTTGCATACCGGTTCTCCTTTTGATAAGCTCCGCCCGAGATATCAGACGACATTACAGTTCAGTTCAGTTCATAATCTTCCGCCACCACGCCAACCCCGCCGCATCAGCGACGCAACTTCCCGCGTACCAATCCTCCGCCGCGCAGCCGAGATAGTCTCACCCGCATGCACCAGGCATCACATTGACGCCGATACGTTTCACACCGCCAATGTCTTGCCTCTTCACCCGAATGTTTTCCCTTCCCCGCCGCAAACTGCGACAAGAAAGCGACACACCTCGCGTCACCGAACGCAATTTCACCGGCACTAACATCACGCGAAGATCGCAAAGATCACACCTCCGACGTCTTGCCTCTCCACCCGATTGTTTTCCTTCCCCCGCCGCAAACTGCAACAGGAAAGCAACACAACTCGCATCGCCGAACGCAACTTCACCGACCGCAACATCACGCGCAGCCGACACATTTCACACCGCCAACGTCTTGCCTCTCCACCCGATTGTTTTCCTTCCCCCGCCGCAAACTGCAACAGAAAAGCAACACAACTCGCATCGCCGAACGCAAGAAAGCAACGCGTCAAAAGAGCACCACAATCTGCATTGCAGGCACAAACGTAGTGCAAATAGATCGAAATGCGAGCGCAACAACGTAAAAGTCGACAAAAGGTAGCAGTATTACAGGGGATGGCCAGAGCGCAAGTCCCGCATTCCACACTTAGTTAGCTGGGGGGCCTGGACAAATGGGGGGCAGGCTGTGGACTGGCTGTGGACTGGGCTGTGGACTGGGCTGTGGACTAGGCTGTGGACATTTGCGCTGAGATGTTCTCTGCAAGGCCTACGCTACGATGCCAGATCCGACTTGAACGTAAATTAGGCCCCAGCTCTGGAGTAGCTGGGGCCTAATTTTGTGTCAGAGTCTGGTAGCGATCAGGTTTCTTATAGCAACTTTAGGGTAAGCGTGTGGTGTTGGCCGGGTGTACAAGTGGTGGGGCAGGCTTCAGGATGATTGTATGTCCGAAGCGAAGCTTGAGCTGGATGGGATAGGGGCTGGAGTTGGTTCGCGCCGTCGTCGCAGTGCGATGGAGCGGCGGCTGATTGTGGAAGAGACGCTGGAGGCGGGGTCTTCGGTGGCTCGGGTTGCGCGGGCGCATGGAGTCAACGCGAACCAGGTCTTTCAGTGGCGGCGGATGTATCGCGAGGGGCTGCTCGGGGAACAGCTACAGAGTGGGATGAAGTTGTTGCCGGTCACGGTGGCTGACCATTCGGAGCTTGCGCAAGAAGTGCAGGCCGAAGCTATCGCGCCACGCGCTGGAGCGATTCATATCGAGCTTCCAGGCCGGGCTTTGATCAGCCTTGAAGGCCGTGTTGATGCGGCGACGGTGCGAGTTGTGCTGGAGAGTCTGCGGCCGTGATCGATCTTCCAGCAAGCACGCGCATCTGGATTGCGGCGGGCGTGACCGACATGCGGCGCGGCTTCCATGGTCTGAGCGCGCAGGTGCAGACGGTGCTCGAACAGCAGCCGCTCTCGGGCCATGTCTTCGTCTTTCGCGGGCGGCGCGGCGATACTGTGAAGCTGCTCTGGTTCGACGGCGACGGACTCTGTCTTCTGGCCAAAAGATTGGAGCGAGGACGTTTCATCTGGCCACAGGCAACCAGCGGCAAGGTCTCGTTGAGCCGTGCACAGCTCTCGATGTTGCTCGAAGGCATTGACTGGCGAGCGCCCATTCGAACGGCTCAATCTCTGTTGAGTGTTTGAGTAAATTATTCAGCATTCATGCGGCTTTCCTCTTTTAATCGAAGACGATTTATGCCATACTTCGCTCATGGATGTCGCTCTCATGCTGCCCGATCTGAACGCTCTTGATCCAGATGCATTGAAGGCGTTGCTGATCGAACAGCATGAGAAGTACACCGCGACGCTGACCTCGAGATCTGGCGAAATCGAACGCCTGAAGTTGCTCGTCGAGAAGCTGCAACGCATGCTCTTCGGAACCAAGAGCGAGAAGGTGATGCGCCAGATCGAGCAGTTGGAGTTACAGCTTGAAGAGCTTCAGGCCGCCAGCGCCATCGAAGAAAACGCCGCGATTCTACCGAGCGAAAAACCTGTTACCGCGAAGCCGTTTCGACGCCCGTTGCCCGAGCATCTTCCCCGCGAAATTCATACTCACATGCCGGATCACGCGACCTGTCCGGACTGCGGCGGCAAGCTGCACGAGCTGGGCGAGGACGTCGCCGAGATGTTGGAGTATGTGCGAGCTTGCTTCAAGGTCATCCGTCATGTGCGTCCGAAGCTGAGCTGCAAGGCCTGCGCTCGCATCGTTCAAGCACCGGCTCCATCGCGGCCCATCGATCGCGGCGTTGCTGGACCAGGATTGCTGGCCCACGTTCTCACAGCCAAATTTGCAGATCACTTGCCCCTCTATCGACAGTCGGAGATATACGCTCGCGAGGGCGTCGATCTCGACCGCTCCACGTTGGCCGGATGGGTCGGTGCAACCAGCGAGTTGCTTGCTCCACTGGTCGATGCGGTGCGCGATCATGTGATGTCGGCAAGCAAAATTCATGCCGACGACACGCCGGTTCCAGTGCTCGCGCCCGGTACCGGCAAGACCAAGACGGGCCGCCTCTGGACCTATGTTCGCGACGACCGTCCATCGGGCGATACGACCGCTCCAGCCGTGTGGTTTGCTTACGCACCGGATCGCAAAGGAGAACGTCCAAGGCTACATCTGAAGAACTTCAAGGGCGCTCTACAAGCCGATGCCTACGCTGGATTTCGTCATCTCTACGACACTGGCGACATCTATGAAGTAGCCTGTTGGGCGCATGCACGACGCAAGTTCCACGAGATCCACGTCGCGCATCCGTCGCCAACTACAACCGAAGCAATCGAGCGCATCGCTGCGCTCTACGCCATCGAAAAAGAGATTCGCGGCAGTACGCCGGAGATTCGCAAGTCGATCCGTCAGGCCCGCGCAAAACATCTGCTCGACAACCTGCGCCTTTGGATGGAGACGATGCTTGCGAAGCTTTCCCGCAAGTCCGATACGGCGGCGGCGATCCGCTATGCCCTCTCGCGATGGCGCGCCCTCACGCGCTATGCCGACGACGGCACTCTCGAGATCGATAACAACGCCGCCGAACGTGCGCTGCGCGTCGTCGCGCTGGGACGGAAAAACTACCTCTTCTGTGGCTCAGACGCAGGCGGTGAACGCGCCGCCGCCATCTACTCCCTGCTCGGCTCAGCCAAGCTCAACGGCCTCGACCCGGAGATCTATCTCCAGCACGTCCTCACCCAGATCGCCGACCACCCCATCAACCGCATCGAAGAACTGCTCCCCTGGAACGTATCGATCCCCAGCCCATACGAGCAGTCCTGAATAAGTGTCCACATAAGGTTATGTGGACACTTAATTCCCAACCCAATTCATAGAAACACCCCCACCGACAAGAACGGCCCAGACCATACGCTTACGATGATGGTGCGCGACCCTGATTTCATCTCTTGCTTCGTTGGAGGGCTTCCATGCGTGCAGGATTGTTACGCCTTGTTGTGGTGTTTCTCTTTATATCGGGAACCGTATCATCCTCGAATATCTCAGCGCAGAGCAGCCCTGCATCGAGCAGCGGGAGAGTTACGCCGCAACCTGCTGCGACCAACACCGCCCCTGCAAACTCCAGCAGCGGAGCGAGTGCTGGCGGTCCGTCGGCTAAGTACACCGTTCCCGGCTGTAAAGCGGATCAAACCCAGCCGAGCGAGGCTGACTCCGCTCTACAGGCGCGCAGGTACGCGGACGCCGAGCGACTCTACGGCGCGGCGCTGGCAGCCGATCCGGCTTCAAGCGTTGCAATGGCGGGGTTGGTGCGGACGACGCTGGCGGAGGGAAAGCAGCCCGAGGCACTGGCGATGGCGATGAAGTACGACAGCGCGCATCCCAACGATGCGGTGTTGCTGGACGCGCTGGGCGAGGTACGCTTCCGCCGCGGCGAGACGGATGAGGCCGCAACGGCCTTCAATCAGTCGTCGCGCCTTGACCACTGCAACGGTCTCACCCATTACGATATGGCCCGGTTCCTCAATCTGTCGGGCATGTACGCAAGCGGGCAGCAGCAGCTTGAGTTGGCGCATACACTTCTGCCGGAGAACCAGGAAATCACGGCGCGGTGGAGTGCGGCCCACGCTGTTCCGCTGACCGCCAGTGAGAGTCTGGCCACACTTCAGACACAACTCGACAACCCGGCGCTAAGCGATGTGCAGAAGGCTGGAATCAATACGGCGATCAAGAACATCGAGAACAGCCAGAAAGGGAGTTGCGAGTTGGTGAGTCCGGTTGCCGAGGTCAAAGTACCGATCATCGCACTGACGACCGCTTCGGTGCCGGTGCAGACCTACGCGGCGGCGATGGAAGTGCAGTTCAACGGCAAGAAGCGGCGGCTTGAGATCGACACCGGCGCCTCGGGGATGGTGGTGACCAATTCGCTGGCCAAAGCCGTCGGCCTGGTTCCGGAGTTGGAGACCAAGGCGTACGGAATCGGAGACAAAGGCCCTGCCAGTTCGTTCGTTACCCATGTGGATGACATCAAGATCGGAAGCATGGAGTTCAAAAATTGCAGGGTGCAGGTGCTAGAACCGGGCAACCAGTTGGAGAAGATGCGGGACATCGATGGGCTAATAGGGATGGACGTCTTCCGCGACTATCTGGTGACGCTCGATTTTCCAGGGCGCACGATGCAGATCGAGCTGCTGCCCAAACGTCCCGACGAAGCGGAGCAGAAGGCAACTTCGCTGGCGACCCAGGGTGGTGAGCAGACTTCAGGGAGCATTGCAGTTAATGCGAAGAACCGCTATGTCGCGCCGGAGATGAAGGACTGGACGCCGGTCTTTCGCTCACGGCACTTTCTCATCATTCCAACCTACATCGGTAACGCCCCGGCCAAGCTCTTCCTCATCGACACAGGCTCCAATCACAGCTTGATCTCGCTGGACGCGGCACGCGAGGTGACTGTGCTCTCCGGCATGAACGGCCCGACCGTCAAAGGTCTTAACGGAGAAGTGCAGAAGGTCCAGGTCGCCAGCGAGGTGCCTTTGGGCTTCGCCGGCGTACGCCAGATCGTAAGTGGGATGACCTCGATCGACACCTCTTCAGTGTCGCGGAACGTCGGCGTGAACATTTCGGGGTTCATCGGGTTTGTCACGCTGCGCGAACTGGTGATCTCGATCGACTACAGGGACAACCTGATCCATGTGGTCTACGATCCGAAGAAGGGCTACCACAACCTCGCCCCCTACTAGGCTTGCGCCATGGCGATTACTCGCGCCCGTCACTTTACTGAAAACCCAGTTTTCGTTCGCTCCGGTTACACGCGTTCGCTTCCCCCATGAGAAACGCGGTGTTTTCCCATATGCGGTATCTGAGGCCTATTGAACGCTCCCATATTGACGGGCCCGCTAAGGAAGAGTTTCTTAGAACTACGATCAGTCGCAGGAGTGGTGGCCAAATGACGAGACGCGCTCTGTATGCTCTTGCGGTCATCTTCGCATTTGCGCTGGGAACGGCCGCGCAGTCGAAAGGTTGCAATGAACCTGCGGCTTCGGTCTCAGTGAGTTTGTCGCTTCCGTCTTCTCCGTTCACGGCGGTACCTTCGGCGGATGGCTGTTGGGTCTTCGTCTCGATGACCGGCGGGCGCGGCACACGGCCGGGTATTGCGGTGGTGAAACGTTTCGGCGGCAAGCTCAATGTAGATCACACGGTTGACCTGACGTCCGCGCCAGCCGGCATCGTGCTCACGCACGATGGCAAGCTGCTGATCGCAGCCGCAATGCAAAAAACCTTATTTATTGATACTGGAAAACTGATGAAAGGCGACTCAGACGCTGTCGTCGGCTCGATCGGCGGCGGCCGCGGTGCCATTTACGCCAATGTAACACCTGACGACAAGACGCTTTTTGTCAGCCAGGAAGATGGGGGATACATCACGGTGATCGATCTTGAGAGCGCGCGCCGGGATGGATTCAATGATGATGCCGTGATTGGCCAGATACCAGTGGGCCTCGCACCGATTGCGTTGACATTCTCGCCCGACGCGAAGTATCTCTATACCACCAGCGAGGTGGCTGCGCTAGATTGGAATTGGCCGAAGGCATGCAAACGCGAAGGCTCGCTGGCCCCAGATACGGCGCTGGCAGATCCCGAGGGCGCGGTGGTCGTCATCGACGTGGCGAGAGCCCGCACCGACCCGGCGCATGCAGTCCTGGCGCGCGTGCCAGCGGGGTGCAGCGCGGTGCGAATCGCGATGTCACCCTCCGGCGACCGCATTTATGTGACCGCACGTAACAGCAATGCCGTGGTCGCCTTCGATACGTCGAGGCTGATCTCCGATGCGGCGCACGCCCAGGTTGCGAAGGCACCGACGGGCGATGCGCCCGTGCCTGTCGCCGTCGTCGACCAAGGTCGAAAAGTTATTGCCGGAAACTCGAACCGCTTCGCCGCGGGGAATGCGCCGCAGAGCATGGTTGCTCTGGACGCGGCCAACTTCGACAAGGGCGCAGGCGCCGTGCTGGGCATCATTCTAGCGGGTGCGTTCCCACGTGAAATGCGGGTATCGGCCGACGAGCGGACGCTGTTCCTGACTAACTTCGGTTCGAATTCACTGCAAATGTTGGATATCAGCCGGCTCCCTATCGAAAGTAAACCTCTGCAATGATTCGGACTAATACGCCACCGTTTATTGCTAACCAGAGTCCGTCTTCCTGTCTTATCCGACCTTCAATCCGCAAAAATGAACCGATGTGCCTCAGACCTGTCCAGATGATACGTCTGCATATTCATGGAGACGATCCTAGTACTATGACCGCGTAAAAGCGTAATTCATCTTCCGCCGTGCCTGTTTCCTGGTGAACTTCCACTGGATAGTGACGCGGTCGCGATTGGTGCGGTGATTCCAGGCCTTGGTCTGGCGGCGTAGTGTGGCGATGTCCCCGATCCGGCGTTTTCCAAGGCATTGGCGGCTGAAGAGACTGATCTCAATTTCGGCCTGGTTCAGCCAGCTTCCATGTTTGGGAGTGTAATGCACGGTAAAGCGATTCCACAGCCATCCGCCCGCCTCTTCGCCAAACCGTTCCACCAGCGCCTTGCGGGTGTGGGTGCTTAAGTTGTCTACGATCAGATGGATGGTGTCGGCGGCGGGGTAGTGCTCGGCTATCCCCAACAAGAAATCGGCGAACTCGGGCGAAGAGCGCGTGGGAGTCGCCTTGGTAAAGTGCCGTCCTGCCTTGGGTTCGATGCCGCAGAAGACATTGGCGGTTCCACAACGCAAGTACTCATAATCCCGCCTTGCAACTCGTCCCTGCTGCAAGGGAGTCGTAGGCCGCGTATCCTCATGCAGCACCACCGGCTTTTCGTCCACGCAAACCACCGGCTCGCGCTCCGTCAGCGGCTTTTCGTAGGTCTTGAGCACGTCCTCCATGCGGGCGATGTACTCCTCGTCCAGCTTCGCCACGCACCACATTTTTTTCCCGCCACGGCTTGAGATCGTGGCTTTCCAGCAACACCCGGATGGTCTCTCGGCCCACGCGCGGAACCAGCTTGCGTTTGATCACCTCTTCGGTCAGCAGCCGCACCGTCCAACGCGCCCTCCCTTCAGGCGGTGGCGAGCAGACCACGGCGATAATCTCCTGGCTCTGACGCTGGTCCAGGGCTGGAGCTTTGCCCGGACGTGCGGCATCGAACAACGCCCGCTCCAGCCCACCCTCGATATACCGCTTGCCGATCTGCCATACTGCCTTGGCCGAAAGCCCCAGGTTGGCACCCACCGCAGGCGTGGACTGTCCCTGATCCATCTGACGCAAGGCCAGCGCACGCAATGTCGTGCGCACCGATTGCAAGCCGCCGCTCAACAATTCGTCTAACTGCCCGCGATCCCGCGCCGAAAGCTTGATCTGAAACCTCACGCCTCTGCTCATGACTCAGATGTACAGCCAGACCTGGCCCGCGACAAGTATCAACACTGGTTACCTATACACACGGTCGAGGTACTAGCTAGCCACCGCTGCCAATTTGGGACTCCACTGGGACTCCAAGACGACAGTCAGCAACAGGGCCTGTGCAGATAGCGAAGAAATAATCGTTCTCCACCTTCTGCATCGGAATGTCTCACATAGTCTAGACTTGGCGGAAAACTCAAGGCTCGTCAAATACGCGTGCGACCTTGCCGGTAAATTGGGGAACCTTTCCCGTCTTCTGTGCTTTCTCCAGGAAGTCTGCCCAATCCTGCATCATCGTGGTGCGCGGTGCCAGATAGCGGGCATAATCATACGCCGCGCTCACTTTGTCCTTCTTAAGGTGCGCAAGCTGCAGTTCGATGTATTCGCCTTGGTACCCTAGCTCATGCAGGACGGTCGAAGCCAGACCCCGAAAACCGTGCCCGGTCATCGCGCCTTTGTAGCCCATGCGATCCAATCCCTTCAAAATGGTGTTGTTGCTCATAAACTTTTTGGGGTTACGGTCGCCCGGAAAAAGCCATTTGCTGTGTCCTGTCAAATCGTGCAGCACTCCCAGGATCTCCAGCGTCTGTCGAGCCAGGGGCACGATGTGACGTCTACCTGACTTCATGCGTTCGGCGGGAACGTCCCAGCGGGCCGCCTCGAAATCAAACTCTGTCCACGGGGCACCGATCAACTCAGACGTCCGCAGAAATGTCAGCGCCATCAGCTTCATTGCCAGCCGCGTGACATGGGTTCCTTGATAGATTTCAGTCCGTCTCAGCAAGTCGGGCAGTTCCTTGGCTTCAATGCGGGCATAATTTGTCTCGCGAATAGGCTTTAGAATGTCGCCGGCCCTGAACTCGCTGGCCGGGTTGCGTTTTGCGTAGCCGTGAGCGATGCCGTAGCGAAAGATCTGCGCCGTAGTTTGAAGTGCGCGCCGGGCAATAACTCCAGCTCCGCGGTTTTCGATAGCCATCACCATCGCCACGATCTCGGGAACTTCGATCTCCGCAATTGGCCGCGCCCCCAAACCGGGCAGAATATCGGCCTCCATGCGGCGCTTCACGTACGCCGCGTGTCGCGGACTTTTTTCGTGGTGCCAATGCTCCATCCACTTTGCGGCAACGCTTTGGAAGGAATTCTCGGACGCTGCTTTCTTTGCTGTTTTCTCGGCCCTCCGCTGCGCCATCGGATCGGTGCCTTCAGCAAGAAGCTTTCTGGCCTCCATATACTTCGCTCTCGCAACCGAGAGCGTAGTATACGGATACTCTCCAAGCGACATGAGTTTCTCTTTGCCATCAAACCGATAGGACCAGCGCCACAGCTTGCCGCCTGGGGGCGTGATCCAGAGGTATAGTCCGCCTCCATCTGCCTTGCTATAGGCTTTTGTCTTTGTTTTAGCGTTCTTGATCTCTGTATCAGTGAGCCGACACGGATATCTGGTCCGTGGAGATGAGTTTGTTTTAGCCTTCTTGATCTTCATACCAGGTAGAGCCAAAATGCCTCCATTTTGCAAAATACACCCAAGCTGAGAACAGAATACACCCTCCTTTACACCCACCAGACAGCGGCTGCCCCCGAACGCCCCCGGACGTCGGTGGACAAAATACCCAGTAAAAATGCGGGTATCTGGCGTTTTATTCAATTGTCTTGGATTTCTCCGGATGTTCTCGGATAAAGGTATGGCGGAAGAGGAGGGATTCGAACCCCCGATACCCTTTCAGGTACGCCAGTTTTCAAGACTGGAGCCATCAACCACTCGGCCACTCTTCCTACTGCCCAGTTTAGTCTGCGGTGGCGCGTTGCGTAAATCAGAGAAGTGTTTAGAACGCGTCCACAGGGAGCTGCCGCTTGCGGTACTCGTCGAGGTAGAGGGTCATGGGCTGGGGCATGACATCGCGGTATAGGCCCATCTTGAAGTAGTAATAGCTGGGAGTGGGATAGCCGGTGGCCGCGCTCTCCGCGTTGGCCGTGACGCCGCTGTAATCGACCACCTGCTTGCCGTCCAGCCATGCGCGGACGAAGCCGGTCGCTTGCGGTGTAAAGCGCGCCTGAAAGCGGAGGTCGAGCCAGTGCCCGCGCAGGTCTCGCTTCTCCTCGTAGAGGACTGCTTTTTCGCTGCGACCAAAACTCTGTACGATAGAAAGAACCCCATTAACGTAGCGGACGGCAAGTATGGGGCTGTCGTCGGAGCAGGGACCGCTGTCGGAGTCGCAATACTGTTTCCATTGCGCTACAACCAGCCGCACCGGGACGATGGGGAAGTCCGCGGGCAGATACATGCTCCAGGAATATTCATACGAGATGTTCTCTCTGGAGGTGAGCACGCGGGCTTCGAGCAGCTCGTCGCGTTCGCTGTCGGCATCGCCATGCTGGCCGGCTTCGAACTTGTCGTTGGCGTGAACAGTAAGATGGACGGCACCCTGGCCTGAGCGGACAATAGCGGATTGCAGGGTGAGTGCGCCGGGGACGATGCGGCTGGTCTCCCATAGCGGGCTGAGGGCTGCACCTTCGAAGCCATCGTAGATATCGACGGGAGCGCCACGCACGGGCAGCGTCTGCGAGAGGGCGGGAAGGGTTACGAAGAGGAGGAGAAAAGGTAGTATACGCATGGATGTTGCTCCTACTTGATCACCCCGCGGGGGCTGGCGGCGATGAACTCCGCAAGGTAGCGGACGTGCTCGGCGGCAGCTGGATCGGCTTCGCCGCCTTCGGCCAGCAGCCTGGCGCGGATGGCGGCCAGCGCGTCGGTGGTGTTCAGCTTGGAGGCTTGCAGGAGGCGGTAGGCCGCGCGGAGTTGCTTGATCTGCACTGGCGTGAAGCCGCGGCGCTCCAGACCGACCTTGTTCAGGCCGTAGGCGTGGTTGTTGCGCTCGATCGAGGTCAGCGAGTAGGGCAGCACGTTCTGTGTGATCGTCGTTCCTCCGCCGATGAAGCTGTAGCGGCCGATGCGGCAGAACTGGTGCACCGGGCAGAGCGCGCCGACCACGGCGTAGTCCTCGATGGTGACGTGGCCGGCCAGCGTGGCCGCGTTGGCCAGGATGCAGCCGTCGCCGATCTGGCAGTCGTGGCCGATGTGGACGTAGGCCATGATGAGGCAGGCATTTCCCAGGCGGGTAACAGACCCGCCTCCTACAGTTCCTCTAGAGATGGTGACCGACTCGCGGATGGTATTGTTGTCGCCGAGGACGCAGCGCGTGGGTTCGCCCGCGTACTTGAGGTCCTGCGGCGCGACGCCGATGGAGGCAAAGGGGAAGATGCGGTTGCCACGGCCGACTGTGAGATGGCCGTCGAGCACGACGTGGGAGATGAGCACGCACTCTTCGCCAAGCACGACGTTGGGGCCGATGGTGCAGAAGGGGCCGATGGTGCAGGAGGCGGGAATCTGGGCGCCGGGTGCAACGATCGCGGTGGGATGGATGTTCACTCGGCTGCGGCTCCGGCGACGGGCGCGGCGGCGGGTTCGGCGGGCTTGCGGTCGGTCATGGCGCACATGACGGTGGCCTCGCAGGCGATCTTGCCGTCGACCGTGACGATGCCGCGCATCTTGACTGCGTTGGAGCGCCAGTTGAGCACGGTGACCTCGATGCGGAGCTGGTCGCCGGGAACCACCGGGCTGCGGAACTTGGCCGCGTCGATGCTTCGGAAGACCATCAGCTTGGACTCGCGGTCGGCTGCGGAATACTCCGTGAGCAGCAGCGCGGCACCGGCCTGCGCGATAGCCTCGATGATGAGCACGCCCGGCATGATGGGGAAGTTGGGAAAGTGGCCGGCAAAGTGCGGCTCGTTGATGGTGACGTTCTTCAGCGCCACGACGCGCTTCTTGCGCTCAATCTCGATCAGCCGGTCGATCAGCAGGAAGGGATAGCGGTGGGGAAGCAGGGACATGATCTGGTTGATGTCCATGGTTTGGGTGTCTGCGGAGGGCTGGTTAGGAAGGTCGCTCATCTCACGCTTGAGTATAAATGCCCATCACTTCTTCTTGAGCAGGACGGCGGGATCGAAGAGGGATGGGTTGAGGGGCAGGTTGTAGACGACACGGGTGAGGAAGCGCTGGCCGGACATCTCGCCGTTGTGGTAGCGGGTGATGGTGAGCGGCGTGGGCAGGCCCTGGATGGTGTGGTAGTCGTCGTAGGTCTCGGACTCCTCGTCGTAGTCGTTGAACTGGGGGTTGCGCCAGCGGAAGGTGCGGCGCAGCGGAAGATGCGTGGTGGCGTCCAGGTCGAGGGTGACGGCGTCGTTCGTGGCCGTGAGCACGGTAACGCGGTCGGCAAGGCGGCGCACGACCATGACGGTCCCCTCGGAGACGACCATCACGCCGGGCGCTTTGAGCCAGTTGTGCACGACCTCCTCGATGGAGTGGGCGCGGCGGCGATAGTAGTCCTCCACCTGCTCCTTGGGCAGGGTGGTCTGGCCCTTGAAGGTGATCTCGTAGCCGTTGTCTGCAATCCAGAGCTGCACGACGTCTATCTTCTTTCCGGGCTCGATCATGCCGCGCTCGGCGAGGAAGCCGACGCGGTCGGCCTCGGGTTGTCCGGGCGCGTGCAGGCGGCGCTGCTCGTGGTACTCCGTGATGTAGGGGTTGGGTACGCCATGGAAGAAGGAGGAGGTGCGGCCATCGAGCTGGATGGTTGCGCGGTTGAGCCACGCCTCGCCGCCGAGGGCCGCGACCATCTGGTCGATGAGGATGCGACCGCGCTGGGTGTCTGACTGGCCAGGTGCTGTGGAGGCGGGCGCGGCGCTGGGAATGTCGGAGGCCTGGGCGCGGAGACGCATCGGCGCGAGGAGGAGGGTTACAGCGAGGAGGAGGAACATGGCTGGCAGGGCGAGGCAATTCATGCAGATCTTCTTATTCCGATCGCGCAGACCGCTTTCCGATTGAACGCGCGTGGAGGGCTGAGGACTGTGCTCGAGATGCGGTTCGTTAACCTGCTTCATGCTCCCCCCTGTCCTAGTGTACCGGGCGCATTCGGTTTTTTGGACTGCTTGCGGGGAGGATTGAGGGTCGCGGCTGAAGCGAGACGCTGGGAGTGTCGATAGACGGGATGTCAGATCAATCGAACGGCGTCCTGGAGTAGGGATGATGAGGCGGTTTGCGGCGGTTGTGTTAGTTGCGGGGCTGGTGCTTCCGATGGTTGGTTGCGGCGGCGGCTTGTCTCTTCCACAAGCCGGCGGGGGCAGTAGCGGGCTGATTCTGACGGACTCTGGGACCGAGACGCACTACAGCCTGAGCGTGGCAGATGGCGCGCTGATGCTGACGGCGACTAACAGTGAGGGGACGGCGGTGGCCAATCTGGGACTGATCGACAGCGTGACCGGCGCGCACTATTCGGTGACGGTGACTGACGGCGCGCTGACGCTGGTTCCGGGTTCGAGCACGACGCCGGGGACTTTGCAAATAGGGCTTGCTGACGCTGTGACAGCCAGGAACTACACGCTGGCCGTGGACGGTGGCGCGCTGATTTTGATTCCAAGCTAGACAGGAGATGACATGATTCGACGCCTTGCACTCTCGGTGACTCTGATGCTGCCTCTAGCACTGGTCCATGCCCTGCCTGCGAGTGCGCAGACGAGAACCTATGTGGCGTACCTAGGGAGCTACTCTGCCGGAACGGTCTATAACTTGAACGACATGGTGTCGTTGGGGAACGACTTTTATATCTCGCTGGTGACCGACAACGTGGACAACTCACCGGCGACAAACGCTTCGCGGTGGGCGCTGGTGGGCGCTGGCAGCGGAGTCGCGGGAGCGATCGGAGTAACCGGAGCGACTGGGCCGATGGGGCCGCAGGGACCGGTGGGGCCAGCCGGCACGGCAGGATCGGCGGGAGCGACAGGCGCACAGGGACCCACAGGCGCGACTGGGGCAGCAGGTGCGGCGGGAGATGTCAGCGAGACGCGCACGCTGATGGTAGTTGCTCTCAAGTCGCCGCCAATCGTGAACAACAAAGTGACCTTGCTCTCCGCCACCGGAGCTGGCAATGTCGAGCGCATTCAGTTCGCCATGACCTATAACGACGGTGCTCCGACAGCGGCGAACCTCGGGGCGCAGACGATCATCACGATTGTCGTGGACGGCAAAACCTATAGCTGCACCCTCGGCATGTTCCTGCTGTGGAATGGGTATGTAACTTCAGATGGCGTCGCGGCGACCAGCGACCTGTTCCTGACCAAGTACCTCGGCATAACGAACGCTACCAGCCAATCGAACGAGGTCATCGGCGGTTACCGGCGCATCTATATCAAGTACACCTCCAGCATCAACATCTCGGTCACGGTACCTTCCGCACTCAATGGCCCTGTTTACTCGCAGGTCGAGTACTACCCTGGCGTCGCCCCGGTCGGGCGCTACCCTGCAACACGGAACGTCTTTCATATGGTTGTCAACGACTGGGCCAGCTCCACTATTGCCGAGAACCAGGTCCTCACCGTCATTCCCACGGTCAGTGGGCCGGGAGAGCTGGAGAGCATTTACTTTGTATCGTCCGCGCCGGGACAGGTGGAACCATACTGGCTTGAGATGAACCCAACGATCACGTTGGACGGGACGGTCTTCATCTATGGCGGGACGGAGGACTTCTTTGGCAATCAGTTCTATGGCGACCAGTTCCACGGGCGGACGGACGAGTACGGAATTGCGCGATACTACAAATCCAACCCGCCGGATAATACGACTTACTGGACTGCCTATCGCTACTTCCGGGAATCTCCGATGGTCTTCAACACCAGCCTGGGGATGATCTGGCAGAACGCGTATACAGGGAACGGACCGGCGACGAAGGTGGGTACGCTGGCGGTGTACTACACAACGAACTAGCCTCGTCGTTGCAGCAGGGTGTGCCATGCCGTCGAACACGGCGCGTCAGGATTTTTTGGCCAGCTTGCGGCGGGCCTCGGCGATGAGGCGGCGCTGCTGGGCGGCGGGCAGGGCGAGCGTGGCGCGGACTTTTTTGGGCAACTTGGCCAGAGTGAGTTCGTGGGCGGCGCGCAGCTCGCGCTTCCACTCGGCCTCGCGGAAAACCTCCCAGCGCTCGGCGGCGACCCAGTGGATGCGGGCCATATAGGGCGCGGGGACCAGGCCGTCCCGCTCCAGCAGCTCGGCGTAGTGCTCGGGCCCGGCTGCGTAGGAGAGGAGCAGGTGGGGTCTGCCGGCGGCGGGGTCGGGCGGTTCGTCCAGGTTGACGAGCGCGAACATCTTGCCACCGATGGCCTTGTCCCCGGCCCAGTAGACGAGGTTCGCGCCCCACTGCATCGTCTCGGCGACGTGCGGCAGTGTGAGCAGATACGCGCGCAGGCGTTCAGCATCCATGGGGACAAGGTACAAGGTGAGGGGTGCAAGGTTCAAGGCGCACTATAAAAGCAGGATTAGTCCCGCCATTCGCATTGGCGTGAAGAATGGGGCACGCGGCATTTGTGGCTTTCGGATGGCTTAGTCGCAGGGGTTCCAGATGTCGAATCCTTCCGCTCGCGCTGCATCGAGTAGTGTCTTGTCGGAGGCGACAAAGCGCATGTTCGGAGCGGCTAGCAGATCGCGCGCGACAACGGCACAGCCTAGTTGGACTGCGTCCAAGGCTCGGAGAGTATGACGATCAATCAGCGTGTTTGCGGCTTCGAGAACTGGGGGATTGATTGGCTGCTCGACGATCCGCCTTAGTTCATTTGTGAGCAAATCAAGAGCCAATGCAGCTTCGGAGGGGGACATGCGGTTTCCCTTGCGGAGTCTACAGATGGCGGATCTGGCTTCAATCTGCGCCAGTGCGGAGACGACCTTGTTGCGGTCATCTTCCGCCTGGACAAATCGCAGCATATTGTCGCTGCCCTGCTCTGCGACGAAGAGCTTCAGTAAGGCGCTGGTGTCGATGAAGTGGAGAATCTAGAGCCTCTCTCGATCACGCAGGAGCAGTTCGGAGGCGGATGGCCCCTCTCCGCGCAACTGGATAGGTTGGAAGCGGGGTGCAACCGCTTGGGCGTACTTCGACTCCCGATTCAACCGAATGGTCGTGGTTGGGTGCTGCGGCGCTTTAGGATTGGGGATCTGAGTGGTCATAATGGCTCCAACATCGAATGCCTTAGCCACAACTGCCTGACGATATGCCAAGGACTCCGCCCATGTATAGCCGTGCTTCGTCAGTTCATTATCGCGGAACCACTTGAGGGCGATAAAGGCTTTGCCTGCCTTTTCTGCTTCGGCAAGGGCGATGCAAAGCTGCTGAATCTCGGCGTCTGAAACCTGTGGTTCCGCAAGGCTGCTTAGTATCGCCTCGCGAGTAGCGGCTTGTCGCTCAACAGGCGGCGTCCGTAGCGGATCGTGACGAATACCAGCCTTGACCCTGCGGTTCCATATTGCGAAGAGCTCGTTTTTCTCAGCGATCGACCTGCCCTCTGGACTTGTCGGAACCACAGGCAGACTCGCTACAACTGGCTGGCTCGAATCAGGCTCCTTCCGCTCGAAGTAGATAACGATCTCTCCCGTTTCCGGGTTCCAGTTCGATGCGGCGGCTGTGCTGCGCTTCTTGCGCCCATCCTCTTCAAGTTGGACCCTCAGACGCAGGCCATTGGGAAGGAGGTATGGGAACGCGGCAGTAATATGTTCGCTGAGTGGAGCGGGACGAAGTCCTTCCAAGGCGCTTGCGATGATCTGTTCAAGATCATTGATTGTTGTGGGAGGTTGAGGCGAAGGTAGGTTGGCAATATTCGAGATACTCATAATTTATTCCTGTTTAATGTATTTGGCTACTATAACGTCCATGACCCGATTTGACCATTGACTTTTATATAATTACACATTTTTATTTTCCTGTCAAGTCTTTTCTTGCACCCTCCGAATCATTTACTCGCCAGTTGGCGGAGGACATATTGCCTGGTGCCCAATTCATTGCGTCGCTGTCCCACGAATGCCGCAAGGGGTCTTTATACTTGAATGATATGGCTACGTTTGCGGCGGTTGAGGAACAGTTGGACCTGATTACCAAGGGGGCGGCGGAGATCATTCCGCTGGAGGCGCTTCGCGAGCGCATCGCGCAGTCGCGGGCCAAGGGCGTGCCCATGCGCATCAAGGCGGGGTTCGATCCCACCGCGCCGGACCTGCACCTGGGCCACACCGTGCTGATCCGCAAGCTGAGGCATTTTCAGCAACTCGGCCACTCCGTCATCTTCCTGATCGGCGACTCGACCGCGCTGATCGGCGACCCCACAGGCCGTAACGTCACGCGCAAGCCGCTCTCGCAGGAGGAGATCGACCGCAACGCCGAGACGTACAAGGAGCAGGTCTTCAAGATTCTCGACCGCGACAAGACCGAAGTGCGCTACAACTCCGAGTGGCTGGATAAGCTCGGCTACACGGGGCTGATTAACCTTGCGGCCAAGGCGACCGTCTCGCAGATGCTGGAGCGCGAGGACTTCAGCAAGCGATTCAAGGAGGAGCAGCCGATCAGCGTGCACGAGCTGCTGTACCCGCTGGCGCAGGGGTACGACTCGGTGATGCTGAAGTGCGACGTGGAGCTTGGCGGGACGGACCAGAAGTTCAACCTGCTGATGGGCCGCGAGCTGCAACGCAAGGACGGGCAACCACCGCAGATCGTGCTGATGACGCCGATTCTCGAAGGGCTGGACGGCGTGCAGAAGATGTCCAAGTCGCTGGGCAATGCGATTGGCATCCATGAGCCGCCGGGCGAGATGTACGGCAAGCTGATGTCCATCTCCGACGAGCTGATGTGGAAGTACTGGACGCTGCTGACCGACCTGCGCGGGAGCGAGATCGCGGCGATGCAGGCCGACGTTGCGGCGGGCAGGCTGCATCCGATGCAGGCGAAGAAGAATCTCGCCTGGGGGATTGTACGCGACTTCCACTCGAGAGATGCCGCCGACGCTGCGGCGGAGAATTGGGCGAAGCAGTTCCAGCAACGCGCAGTCGCGGAGGATGCGCCGGTGGTGAAGATCTCGCTGGCGGCGGAGGGGTTGGTGGTCGAACTGGGGCTGAAGGAGGGTTCGGTGCTGCGCGTGGCGAAGCTGCTGCAGCTTGCGGGGCTGGCGAGTTCGACCGGCGAGGCGACACGCAAGCTGGGCGAGAATGCGGTCAGTGTGGATGGCGAGAAGTTCAGCGAGAAGCTGTTGAAGGGCGCGAATGCGGGCGGCTCGGTCGCGCTGCGGTTGGGCAAGAAGAGCGTGCGCGTGGAGTGGGTCCGATAACGCCGGGCGTTACGGCAGAGCCAATCGCGCAGGATTCGCGTCTAAGGAGAAAGATGAAGTTGAGTACAAAACTATGGAGTGGGTTGCTTTGCGCAATGCTCTGTGCTTCGACGCAGGCGCGTGCGCAGGACGCGAAGCAGATCGTGCAGCAGGCGGTGAACGCCGAATTGGAGGCGAACCGCACGGACCAGTCGCACTGGCGCTATCGGCGGAGCGAGGCGGGAGGGACATCCTTCATCATTGTCGAGACCGAGCATGGGGCGATCGGCCGCCATGTGGAGGAGAAGGGCGGGCCGGCAACGGCTGGGGTGCTGGCGGAGGACGACGCGCACAATCTTAAGTTCATCCACGATCCCGATATGCAGAAGAAGCAGCGGGCCAATGGGGCGCAGGACGACAAGAGCGCGGTCGAGCTGCTGAACCTGATGCCGCAGGCTTTCATTTGGAAGGTTGAGAGCACGACGCCGGAGCTGACAACTCTCTCGTTTCGTCCCGACCCAAACTTCCATCCGCCAGACATGGAGGCGCGGGTGATGGGCGCGATGAGCGGGACGATGGTGGTCGATCACGCACAGCATCGCATTCGCACGATGAAGGGCCGGCTGGAGCATGATGTGACGATCGGATTCGGGCTGCTGGCGCGCATTAAACAGGGCAGCGTCTTCGACGTGGAGCGCAGGCAGGTGGCGCCGGGCTATTGGGAGATCACCGAGACGCACGTCCACATCAGCGGACACGCGCTGTTTATCAAGACCATCGGCGATCAGGAGGACGAGGTGAAGACGGAGTTCACGCTGGTTCCGCTGGGCACGACGCTGGAGCAGGCGGTGGGGCTGCTGAAGGGCGCGGCGAAGTAGAGTTGTTGGTGTGGAGTGCGCACGCGAATGGGCGGCGCGGTATTCTCTGAGTCATGGCACGAACTCCTTATCCGCAGACGGACCGCGAGCTGATCCGGCGCATTGAGCGCTCGGCGGGCCGTCGCGCGGGATACAAGCAACTGATCCGCGAGCTGGGGTTGGGCGGAGGACGCGAGCGGCGCCTGCTGCTGGAACAGTTGGCGCGAATCACCGCTCGCGGTGAGCTGGTGAAGACGGAGCAGGAGCAGTGGGCGCTGCCGGAGGCAGCCTTCGAGAAGACGTCGCGAGTGCCGCGTGGTGAGTCGCAGTCGCAGGAGTTGCGCGCAACACGCGGCCGGCTGCTTGCGGGACGGCTCGATCTGCACCGCGATGGCTATGGATTTGTGCGGCCCAGTGGCAGCACCAACCGCGACGACGATTTGTTTATTCCGCCGAATGAACTGAACGGCGCGATGCAGGGCGATGAGGTTCTGGTGGACGAAGCCCCGCCGGGACGGGATGGGCGTCGATCGGGGCGCATCGCACGCGTGCTGACACGACGAAATCCTACCGTGGTGGGCATCTTTCACTATGCGCGGGCGCGGCGCAGCCGGAGTGCGTGGGACGATGTGCCGCTGGGGAATGAAAACTATGTAACGCCGCTGGATGAGCGGATGACGGGTGCTCCGGGAGGCGGAGCGATACTGATTCTCGAGGGCGCGGAGGTGCCTGCCACGCCAAAGGAGACGCCGCACCGCATGCTCGGCGAAGAGGCGCAGACGCAGCAACGACGGTGGAGCGCGGACGACGATGGGCCGAGCCACACTCCACTGGAGGGGCTTGCGGTGGATGTGGAGATTACGGACTTCCCTGCTCCCGGACGACCTGCGCGCGGACGCGTCATCGAGGTGCTCGGCCCGCCGGATGCCTTTGGCGTGGATGTGGAGATTGTGATTCGCAAGCATCATCTGCCGCATGTGTTTCCTGCGAATGTGCTGGCGGAGGCGAGTGCGTCGGCGGCTCAAGCGGTTGATACGCTGACGGTTGCGGAGATTGCGCAAAGGCGCGATTTTCGCGTGTTGCCGATCATCACCATCGACGGCGAGACGGCGCGTGACTTCGACGACGCAGTGTTGGTAACGCTGCTGGCGAATGGGAACTGGCAGCTTCAGGTTCATATCGCCGACGTGAGTCATTATGTACGGCCCGGGACATCGCTTGACCTGGAGGCGCGGCTGCGCGGGACGAGCGTTTATTTTCCGGACCGCGCGGTGCCCATGCTCCCGCCGCAACTTTCCAGCGGCATGTGCAGCCTACGGCCGGATGAGGACCGCCTGGTGCTGAGCTGCCTGATGGAGATCGACGCGCGCGGCGAGGTTCTGGGCTACGAGATCTGCGAGAGCATCATCCGCAGCGCAAAACGCATGACGTACACCCAGGTGCAGGCAATTCTGGATTGCTCAACGGATGCAGCAACCGACGCAGATCGGGCTGTGCGCGCAGAGTTTGCTGAACTTGTAACCAATTTTGAGCAGATGTACGAACTGGCGCTGAAGCTGAATGCGAAGCGACATCGGCGCGGATCGATCGACTTCGATCTGCCCGAGCCGGTCATTGAGTTCGACCCGGACGGCAACATGGAGTCGATCGTGCGCTCCGAGCGCGGCTGGGCGCACCGGCTGATCGAGGAGTTCATGCTGAGCGCCAACGAGTGCGTGGCGACGTGGATCGAATCGAACACAATTCCCGGCATCTATCGCATCCACGAGACGCCCGACCCCAGGCGCATTCTCGACTTCGAGGAGACGGCGAGCGGGTTTGGCTATTCGCTGGGATTTGCCAGCCTGCCGGTGAAGCAGATGACGATGAAGTCCGACCGGCGCGATGCGCGGCGCGGCTCGAGTGGCGGCGGGCACGGGCGGCAGGCGAAGACGCACGAGGTTGCCGAGTCGATCCCCGTGACGCCGCAGATGTATCAGCGGCTGACGGCGAAGATTGAGGGCAAGCCGGAAGAGCGGATTCTGAGCTATCTGATGCTGCGCTCGTTGAAACAGGCGCGCTACAGCGAAAAAAATGAGGGGCACTTCGCGCTGGCCAGCCCGTGCTATACGCACTTCACCTCTCCCATCCGGCGCTACCCGGACCTGATCGTGCATCGGCTAGTCCGCGATCTGATTCGAGCGGGTGCCGACACGCACGGCGATGCGATTCTGAGCAGCGATCCGCAGCCATGGAAACAAGATGCTAAATCGGTTACAAATGCAAAAATTGCAGCACGAAGGCCAGAGGCGTACGCGTCCGAGCCGATTCCGGAGGCTGAGCTGGCGGCGATTGCAACCGAATCCAGCCAGGCCGAGCGGCGCGCCGACGACGCCGAGCGCGAGCTGATGGAGTGGAAGAAGATGCGCTTCATGGAAGACCGCGTCGGCGAAGACTTCGACGGCATCATCCTCTCGTGTACGAAGTACGGCTTCTTCGTCGAGCTGGACGATCTCTTCATCGAAGGACTGGTGCCGATCACTTCGCTCAGCGGCTGGGGAAGCGACGAGCGCTTCGTCTTCCGCGACACCGACAAGCAGATCGTCAGCACGCGCTCTGGTCGCGCGTACAAGATGGGCCAGCGCGTGCATGTGCTGCTGGATCGCATCGACCGCGAGCAGCGGCGGCTGCAGTTCGCGCTGGTGCCTTCAGAGGAACAAACCGAACCGAAATCGCTGGGCGGTCTGCGCAAGGGCAAAGTGGCGAAGATGGCGGGCGGCGAAGGCAGGCATACGAGCCCGGACCGGTCGGGCAAAAAGCAGAAAGGGTCAACTGAGAAAAAGAAGGTGCGGACACGGAATAGGAAGAGTAAGGGTAAGAGGGCGTAGGAGTTGTATGTGAGCAAGCAGTGGTTGACTCTCAAATCCGCCAGAACGACCGAGCTTGTGACACTTCTGTGCCTCACCGCCTTCTACCTTTTCATTGCCAGCTTTGTGCTCGGAATTTCCTTCTACGACGACACCGACTATCTTCGTTCGGGCGTCCTGGTAAATCGTTTCTCGTTTATATCCGCGCAGGAATGGACCCCTCTGTACGCACTCTGGTTCAAGTTCCTCGCACTGTTCTGTCCCAATCCCGTATGGCGGTATTTCCTTTCCTGGGGACTGCTTGCAACCTTCATTGCCCTGCTCCCTGCGTGGATGAAAATGCCGGCTGCATGGGTTTACACCTTCCTAATTCTCTGCTTCCCATTCCTGACCGTCAGTCCATATGTATCGCTCTTCGCCGCCGCGATCCTTCTTTTGGGCCTCTGCCTTGTGCTCGACCGGAAGCCTTCCGTATCCTGGGCACTGGCCACATCCTGCGGCGTCTGTTTCGCCGTGGGTTTTTGCCGTCCGGAGTTCGATTACGGCGTCTTCCTCTCCGCGATCGGCACAATCGTCGCGCTGGTTCTTGAACATTCGTCCGCTAAATCTCCCAGCTTGGGAGGTGCTCGCGTCTCCAGCAGGCGGTCTGCGATTGCCACCGGAGTTGCGGTGGCTAGCCTTGCGGCGGCAATGCTCTATGTGCTTGCCCATGCCCAACACAACAGGTCGGGGATTGCATTTGCCCAGCACTACAGCGTTCGGGCCAGCGAACGCGGCCTGGTTCCCAAGGGGGACGCGGCCTGGAACTCGGACTACACAGAGAGGACCTTCGGTATCGACACCTCGCACGATGCGACACATGTAACTGCCAGCATCGGCGATTTCGCACGCGCCAAGCCTCGCTTGTTTCTCCGCCACATTCTCACCAATCTCTGCGACAGCAGGACCGTCCTCTTCCTGCCGCTTGTCCTGGCTGTCGGTCTCTGGCCGTGGTTCCGCAAGGACCTGCGTCCACTGCGCGCGGCCAGCGCCTTCTTCCTGGTCATCTGTGTGCCTCCTCTTGCGGACATCGTCGTGATCTATCCTCGCGACCATTACGCGATCCTTCTGGTCCCTGCCATAATCCTGCTTGCGGTTCAATTGGCGGAGCCGCTGCTCCGGAAGAAACTTCCGGTTCCATGGGTGCTTGCCTTCGGATTCGCCCTCATCTGGTTTCTCACGCTGCATCGCCAGCATCCTACAGTTCCGGGATCGGCTCTCACGTGGGAGCGGCTCAATCTGCGCCGGGTCCAATGCGTCCGCAAGGTTGACCAAGCCGCACTGTCGCCAAACTCCGACGTCTTCGACGCCGCGCAGATTCCGGCGGTCTATCTGGTTCACCCGCGAGCGAATACTACTCTTGCGGATCTTGGGGACTGGTCTGAATTCACGACCTGGGCGATCCAGACCCGCCCTGCCTGGATATCGGTCGATGCGGATTTGGCGGCACAATATCGTGTGACACCCGTGCAACTCGATCAATTCCTGCAAAACGAGTTGGGCTACACGCCGCACCTCTGCCCCGCGGAAGCCCAGCTTGCGATTTACACCAACGACAGCCGGTAGTTCCGGGCAGCGGAGCGCGTGGCGAAACAAAGTAGACAGCGAACAAGAAGGCCAAGGGCATGCGCAGACAATCCCCGTTACAATCAGAAGAGACTCAGGAGAGAACACACATGGCACACATGGTTTTTTGCTCGAAGTACAAGGCGGAGATGGAAGGGCTGGACGAGCCGCCGTTCGACTCCGACTTCGGCCAGAAGATTTATAAGAACGTCTCCAAGCAGGCGTGGGGCGAGTGGGTGGAGCGGCAGAAGATGCTGCTGAACGAGTATCGCCTGCAGCCCTGGACGCGCGAGGCGCAGGATTTTCTGGTGGAGCAGATGAACGGCTTCTTCTTCGCCGAGGGCGAGGGCGGCTCGCTGCCCAAGGAGTATGTGGCGCCCACACAGTAGAATCGGTCTTATCGGTCATCTGCATCAGCACGCGGAGTTCATGAGAGCGGTTGCAGGCGACCGGGGGCCGCGTCCAGAATCCGGTGCGGCTCGTGTACACTTAGAGCTGTTGGTACCCCTGCCGTTGCCCGCCTGGGCGACGAGCGAAACAAAGTCGGGACGTGGCGCAGCCTGGTAGCGCGCATCCTTGGGGTGGATGAGGTCGCTGGTTCGAATCCAGTCGTCCCGACCATTACTTTCAATCACTTAGTTCCTTCCGATGTGCCCCGTGGGTTCAACCTTGGGGCCATTGTGGTTCCACTATAGTCGTCCCAACCATTTTTTAACCACTTAGGGAAGATCTGCGTAGGTCACTGATTTCGTAGCGCCAGAGAGTTTTGGCATATTCTCTGCGATATTCGAGCCAGATTTCCCATACGAAGGGGAAATGCGGTTTGATTTGTCGTCCGTGGAGGCCGTTATTCGGGCCTCCGGACGCACTACGCACCCAGCGGGGCCAGTCGTTTGCGGTGACCGTTCAGGGCTGGTTGGGCTCGCCGTGACCTCCTGCACTCTCCACAGTGCATTGCAATTTGCGCGATGTTTTCACAACCGGCGCGTGCGGCAAAACGACTTGTCAAGTGCCCCAGGAACAGTTAGAGTGGGTCACCTTTGAAAACGGAGATAGCGCTAAAGTGAATTTAACCAGACGCCGTGCCATTGCCCTCTTTTCCGCCGCAACTCTCAAACCGTCGTTGTCATTTTCGCAGGGGGCAATCGCTCCTGCTGCTCCCTCTGCGGCTCCGGTCTCGCTGCCGCTGACTGCGGGGCCGTTTACGGGGAGTGTGGATTCGCTTGCCAAGTACGAGATCCCCGCGTGGTATGGCGAGGCGAAGTTCGGCATCTGGTCGCACTGGGGGCCGCAGTCCGGCGTCGAGCAGGGCGACTGGTACGCGCGCAACATGTACATCCCGACCGAGCGTCAGTACAAGTACCACCTGGCGACCTATGGGCCGCAGTCGAAGGTGGGCTATAAGGACCTTGTTCCGATGTTCAAGGGAGCAGAGTGGGACCCTGAGCACCTGATGGATCTGTACCAGAAGGCAGGGGCGAAGTACTTCTTCTCAATGGGCGTGCATCACGACAACTTCGATATGTGGAACTCGAAGCACCAGCCCCGCTGGAATGCGGTGGCTACGGGGCCGAAGCGCGACATCGTGGGCGAGTGGGCCAAGGCGGCGCGCAAACGCGGTCTCCGCTTCGGCGTCAGCGAGCACCTCTCGAACTCGTACGACTGGCTGGCCGTATCGCACCTGAGCGACCCGGACGGCCCGTACGCGGGCATCCCTTACGACGGGACGGACCCGGCCTATGCGGATCTCTATCACGATCTGACGCCGATGCCCGCCGACTTCGCCAAGACCGCCCGCTCGATGGGCCGCAACGCTCCGGACGCGTGGAAGATGGAGTACTACCTGCGGGTGAAGGACTTGGTGGACCAGCACGAGCCGGACATGCTGTATACGGACGGGGGGATTCCGTTCAACGAGTATGGGCTGTCGACGGTCGCCGAGGTGTACAACGTGAGCGCCAGAAAGCATGGCGGCAAGGTGGAGGCTGTCTACTTTACCAAGACTCCGCGAGATGTTGCGCAGGGCGGCGTAGGGGCGCTGGACCGCGAGCGCGGCGTTGCCGAGGGCATCTCGCCGGTGCCGTGGCAGACCGACACCTGCATTGGAGGATGGCACTACCAGAAGGGTGGAAAGTACAAATCGTCGAAGAAGGTGATCGACCTGCTGGTGGATATTGTGAGCAAGAATGGCAACCTGCTGTTGAATTTTCCGCTGCCGAACTCGGGCCAGTTGGACCCGGACGAGATGACGACGCTGGAGGGAATCACCGCGTGGATGGCGGTGAACAGCGAAGGCATCTACGCGACCAAGCCATGGAAGATCTATGGCGAGGGGCCTTCGACCAAGGTTTCTGTAGGCAACGGCGGGTTCAACGAGGGCAGGAAGCCGGATATGGTGGCGGACGACATTCGTTACACCACCAAAGGCCCAGCGATGTACGCGTTTGTGATGGGATGGCCAACACCCGCGGCAGGAGCGTCCGGATCGGAGGTCGTGCTGCCTGCCCTGGGAACTTCCAGTGCGCAGTCGCCGGCCAAAGTCCATGCCGTATCGCTGCTGGGAGGCCCGCAGAATCTGAAATTCGTGCAGGAGGCCGCAGGGCTGCGTGTGACCCTGCCAGCGCAGAAGCCGGGAGCATCGGAGATCGGAATCACGCTGAAGGTGATGACGGCATAAGTGGCCAACTGGTTCAGGCTGGAGCATCAAGACGTGAATATGCAGGACCGCCAGGAATATCGCGGCAAGAAACTTCTGCTTGCACAAGGCTGGAAGCTTACGGCCCGAATGTTGGCGGCAGGTTGCGTTCTATTTGGCGTAGTGGTGCAGGGCGTGTCCCAGAATCCGGGGCGCGCCAATGCCACTTACAAAAATCCAGTTTTATTCGCAGACTATTCCGACCCGGACGTAATCCGCGATGGAAAGAACTACTACCTGATCTCGTCTTCGTTCGAGTTTGTCCCCGGCATCCCGATCCTGCAATCGAACGATCTGGTGCATTGGACGATCATCGGGCACGTTCTGCCAAGGATCGAACTCGACCCGCGCTATGACATGGCGGGCGGCAACCGCTATGGGCGCGGCGTGTGGGCGCCCGCTCTGCGCAAACATAATGGGTTGTTCTACGTCTACTTCCCCACTCCTGACGAAGGCATCTTTGTAAGCACCGCAAAAAAAATCACCGGGCCGTGGTCCAAGCCCGTGGCAGTCATTGCGCAGGCCGGACTCGAAGATCCATGTCCCTTCTGGGATGACGACGGTGAAGCATACCTTCTGCACTCGAAGAAGGGAGCAGGCCCCTTGATTCTGCATCGGATGTCGCCGGACGGCAAGTCGGTGCTCGATGATGGGAAAGAGATTGTGCGCGACCCGCAAAACCTGCCCACTCTGGAGGGTCCCAAGCTCTACAAGAAGAACGGCTACTACTACATCTTCGCGCCATTCGGCGGTGTCGGCACGGGAGCGCAGGCGGTTCTTCGTTCGAAGTCGATCTATGGACCGTATGAGCATCGGGTGGTGTTGCAACGAGGCAGCACGAACGTGAACGGCCCACATCAGGGCGGGTATGTCGAGAGCCAGGACGGGAAGGGATGGTTCATCCACTTCCAGTCGCGCGGAGGGCATGGCCGTATCGATCACCTGGAGCCGGTGCGATGGGAGGACGACTGGCCGATCATGGGCGAGGCCGCGGCGGGTGCAACGGCGGGCCAGCCTGTCAGCACAGGTCCAGTGCCGGTTCATCGCGGGAAGAACTCAGGTCAGCGTCCGCAGACTTCGGATGAGTTCAGCGAGAAGGAACTGGGGCTGCAATGGGAGTGGAACCATAATCCGGACGATGCGCACTGGTCGCTGACGGAGCGGCGTGGCTATCTGAGACTGAAGCCCGGCTTTGCGCCAGATCTATTGGCGGCGCGTAACACCCTTACCCAGATGATGCAGGATGAGGCCTTTGAGTTTACGTCCCGGCTAGATGTGACCGGCATGAAGGATGGCGACCATGCCGGCATTGCAATGTTCGAGCAATCGGCAAGCGGCCTTCAAGTTGTTCAATCCGGCGGTATGCGAGCGCTCAGCTTTTTCCACGCACAGGATGCCGTCGATAAACCTGCACAGTTGCCGGGCGGAATCGTTCTGTTGCGCGTGCGCGTCAACGGAGATAGTGCTGCCTATTCCTACAGCCTGGATGATGGAAGATCGTTCCAGGAGATTGGAAAACCGGCGCGGATCGCATTCAGTTGGTGGAAGGGGTCCAGGCCGTCGCTCTTTGCCTATACCACAACGCATACCACCGACGCAGGACATGTGGATTTCGATTGGGCACACTACAAGGCACTCGAACCAGTTCTTCCCTAAGGAGACGTAATGAAGAAGCGAACAATGTTTTTGTCCATGTTGCTGTGTCTATCTGTCCTGCTTCCCGGTGGAGTGTGTTGGGCACAAAGTGAGGCCGGCTTGCAGCCTGCGGTGACCAATGTCCCCGGCGCGCAGTATCCGCGCATCGGTGCGGATTCACGCGTTGAGTTTCGCTTCAAGGCTCCCGACGCACAAAAGGTTCAGGTACAGGTCGGCGCCGTGCAGACGCCCTTCGACATGGTCAAGGGCGCGGACGGGGTCTGGTCGGTGACGACGCCGCCCATCGTCCCCGGATTCCATTACTACTATCTGGTTATCGACGGCGTTATGGTGGACGATCCGGCGAGCTACACCTACTACGGCGTTGGCAAGGATTCCAGCGGCATCGACGTGCCCGAGAAGGGCGTGGACTTCTACACCATTAAAAATGTTCCGCACGGCACGGTGCGCGAGCAGTGGTACCACTCCAAGACCACCGACTCGTGGCGTCACCTGGTCATCTATACGCCGCCAGACTACGATACGAACCTGAAAGCGCGTTATCCGGTGCTGTACCTGCAACATGGTTCGGGTGAGGACGAGACGGGCTGGATCCGTCAGGGACATGCGAACTTTATCCTCGATAACCTGATCGCGGCGGGCAAGGCAAAGCCGATGATTATCGTCATGTCCAACGGCTACGCGGCCAAGGCAGGGCCAGTGGCGCAGCCCGCACCCGCCGGGCCAGCCGCCGGTCTACTGGCTGGGCCACGGATGACGAGCGGGCTCGAAGAGGAACTGCTCAACGACACGATTCCACTGATCGACTCCGCCTTCCGGACTATCGCCGACCAGAGTCATCGCGCCATGGCGGGCCTCTCGATGGGCAGCATGCAGACGCTCCAGATCACCACCGCGCACCTGGATACCTTCGGCTACATCGGCGCCTTCAGCGGCGCAGGCTTCGGCGCGGGCGCGCCCGACTTGAAGACCGCCTACAACGGAGCGTTTGCCGATCCCGCCGCCTTCAACAAGAAGGTTAAGGGCTTCTTTGTCGGCATCGGAACCGACGAGCCGAGCCGGATGCGCGACGGCGTTCTCGCCTTTCACAAAACACTGGATGACGCAGGCGTGAAGCACATCTTCTACGAGGCCCCCGGAACCGCCCACGAGTGGCAGACCTGGCGCAAGGACCTCTTCCAGTTCGCCCCCGTCCTCTTCCAATAAAACAAGATGGATGAAAATAAATAGTCATTCTGATCGCAGCGAAGAATCCCCGCATACTTCGCTGCGATCAATACAACCCCATTGAGGAACCCATGAAAATCACCCGCCTCTCTCTTCTCTCGACGATCATCGCCTGCGCCCTGCTTCTCTGCGCGTCCAGCTCAGCCCTCGCCCAGACCGGCAGCCAGACCGACATGACCGGCTATTGGAAGTTCAGCTCTCCCACCAGTGGCCTGGACTACCTCCAGCTCAAGCAGACCGGCGAGGCCGTCTCCACCGCAGGCCGTCGCCCGCTGACCGGCACATTGCACGCCGGCAAACTGCATCTGGCCAGCGGCACGGACGCCAACGCCACGACATATGACGCTGTCGTCAAGGGAGAAAAGTTCCCCGCCACGCGCATTACGCACGACGGCCCCTGGGGCGGCACTGATACCGGAACCCTCGAGCGGGTCACAAGTGAGGAGGTGCATCCGGCGCGGCTGCCGCTGCCCGATCTTCGCGATCTGCCGGACAACGGTCTGGTGCGGACACCGCCGATGGGGTGGAATAGCTGGAACAAGTTCCATGACAGGTTCGACGACGCCACAGTGCGCGGCATGGCCGACGCCATGGTATCCAGCGGCATGGCCAAGGCCGGCTACACCTATATCATTGTGGACGAGGGCTGGTCCAGCGGTCGCGACGCCAACGGCAAGATCACCGGCAACGCGCGCTTCCCGGACATGAAGGCGCTGGCCGATTATGTCCATTCCAAGGGACTGAAGATCGGGATCTACTCCTCGCCGGGGCCGCAGGTCTGCGGTGGCTACCAGGGCAGCTACGGCCACGAGGAAGAGGACGCCCAGACCTTCGCCGACTGGGGTTACGACTACCTGAAGTACGACTGGTGCAGCGCAGGCGGCATCTATCAGTCCACCTGGGCCGACCTGGAGGGCGCCTATCAGAAGATGGGCGAGGCGCTGGAAAAGACCAGGCGCCCCATCGTCTACAGCCTCTGCGAGTATGGCGCGGGCGATGTATGGAAGTGGGGAGCGAAGAGCGGCGGCAATCTGTGGCGCACCACCGGCGACATCTCTGACAGTTGGCAGTCGATGCAACGCATCGGATTCGCCCAGTTGGAGATAGCAAACAATGCGCAGGCAGGACACTGGAACGACCCGGACATGCTGGAGGTCGGCAACGGCGGCATGACCGCCGATGAATATCGTACCCACTTCAGCCTGTGGGCCATGCTGCGCGCGCCTCTGATCGCCGGCAACGACCTGCGAACCATGACGGACGAGACAAAATCGATCCTGACGAATCCCGAGATCATCGCCATCGATCAGGACCTCGAAGCGAAGCCGGTGCAACTCCTCTCGCAGGAGGGCACCAGCGAAGTTCTGGTCCGTCCGCTCACCGGCAGTGCCGTTGCCATCGGTCTATTCAATCGCGGCGACAAGCCGGCGGAGATCAGCTTCCGCTGGGACAGCCTGCACCTAGGGCAAGGCCTCGGCTTCGGCGGCATGAGAGGCCCCACCGTACGCGACCTATGGAAGCACGAAGACATCCCCACAACCGGAGACACCTTCACCGCAACTGTTCCGCCGCATGGCGTGGTGATGATCCAAACCACGAGCGGGCGCCGGCGCTAAGGAATCTCTGAGTAAATCTAGGTCTTGAAAGGGCGGGACTTGAGTCTCGCTGCAAGCGGCCTATTTCCAATGCGGCTTTTTCTGCCGAGGGAATCTCAAAGACTTGTTCAGACCTTCCCTGGCGTTTCTCTTGAAACCTTCTCGCAGAGAAGGTTCCGGAGCCATGTTTGTGTCTTGGGTCTCGTGGCTGTGTGATAGCCGTCACGGCTTGCAGTTGCATCACACGGTAATCTCGATAAGTGGTTATCGGTATGAATTTATCGAATGTCTTGCACGTCAAACGCCCCGAAGTGCTGCCGATCCCGCAGCCAAGCCTGAAGCGCCTGCCCCAGTACCACCATTATCTGGTGGATATTGAGGCCAAGGGGGTCACCCGGATCTCCTGTAGCGCAATCGGACGGGACTTGGGCTGCGTTCCGGTGCAGGTCCGCAAGGATCTACAGTACACCGGGATCATCGGCAAGCCGAAGACCGGCTACTCGGTCTCCGAACTCATCCAGGCCATCGAAAGCTTTCTTGGCTGGAACAACGTGAACGAGGCGTTTCTGGTTGGTGTGGGGAACCTGGGCACTGCGCTGCTTGGCCACGAACGGTTCTCCAAGTTTGGTCTGCGGATCGTGGCAGCCTTTGACACCGACCCGGCCAAGACCGGCCAATGGATACACCAGAAGGCGGTATTGCCCCTGGAGAAACTCGCCGGACTCGCCCCGCGGATGAGCATTCTTCTGGGAATCATCACAACCCCTGCCGAAGCGGCACAGGCGGTGGCGGATGAGATGGTCAAAGGGGGCATTCAGGCCATCTGGAACTTTGCTCCCGTAAAGCTCAAAGTTCCCGAAACCATCATCGTACACAACGAAGATCTTTATTCAACGCTGGCTTCGCTTTCCTGGAAGCTGGCGAGGCGGTTGCGGGCGCCAATGCAGGAGAAGCAAGAGAAGGAGGCTGTTTGATGGCGTCAATGCCAATGGTTACAGATCGCGCGGAGAAGTTTGAAAAGGTATGCGGCATACTGGATCACCACGCACACCGTGCGTCGAGTTTGATTCCGATTCTTCAGGCAATTCAACACGAGTACCACTACCTGCCGGAAGAAGTGCTCACCTATGTGGCGATGTCGCTGGGTGTTCCCGCGGCGCGCGTCTTTGGCGTGGCCACGTTCTACGCACATTTTGCCCTGCAGCCGAAGGGAAAGCACGTGATCCGCATGTGCGACGGGACGGCTTGCCACGTCAAGCAGTCGATTCCCGTGCTCAATGCTCTGCGCAAGAAGCTGGGCACCAGTGAAAAATCCAATACCACGCCCGACATGATGTTCACCGTTGAGACAGTGGCCTGCCTGGGCGCCTGCGGACTGGCCCCGGTGATTGTGATCGATGAGCAGGTACACGGGCAGATCACTCCAGAGCGGGCCCTGGCCCTGGTGGATGAGATCAAGGCCCAGGAAGCATCGCTTGCGGGCGCGTCCGCAGTTGCTGAGCAGCCCTCAGCCGAGGTATCCCATGTCTAGCGCGGAAGTTCTTACAGTGTCAGCGGAGGGTGAGGCAGGCAGCCCCGTGACCTCCCAGCTTCGCCGGGTGATTGTCTGTGCCGGCACCGGATGCATGGCCAATGGGTCCATGAAGGTCTACGAGCAGTTCAAGAGCGAGATGGCGAAATCCGGATTGGATGTGATCCTGGAGCTTCGCGCCGAAGCAGAAGATGACGAGGTTCGACTCTCCAAGAGCGGATGCCAGGGCTTCTGCCAGATGGGGCCGCTGGTTTCGGTGGAGCCGGAAGGCATTCTCTACAACAAGGTGCGCCAGGAAGACGTCGCCGAGATTGTGCAGCAGACGTTGGTAGGAAACCAGGTTGTGGAGCGGCTGCTCTACAAGGACCCGACGACGCGCAAGAGCTGCCGCGGCTTCAAGGACAATCCCTTTTACTCGCGCCAGGATCGTTTGGTGTTGCGCGAGTGCGGGTTCCTCGATCCGGAGGACATTGGCGAGTACAAGTTGCACGGCGGCTATCGTGCAGCGAAAAAAGCCTACGTCGAGATGACGCCCGAACAGATCTGCAAGCTCATCTTAGACTCCGGATTGCGCGGACGTGGCGGCGGCGGATTTCCCACCGGAAGGAAGTGGGAGGCGGCGCGAATCCAGAATTCAGCCAAGAAGTACGTCATCTGCAACGGCGACGAGGGCGATCCCGGAGCATTCATGAACCGCTCCGTGATGGAGGGCAATCCGCATAGTGTGATTGAAGGCATGATGATCGCGGCACGCGCGATCGGCGCCAACGAAGGCCTGGTCTACGTCCGCGCCGAGTATCCGCTGGCGGTCGAGCGCATGCGCCGCGCCGTGGCGGACGCCGAGCGCGAAGGCATTCTGGGAAAGAACGTCTTCGGCACCGGCCTCTCCATGAAGTGCGATGTGATGGAGGGCGCCGGAGCGTTTGTCTGCGGCGAAGAAACGGCCATGATCGCGTCCATTGAAGGACAGCGCGGCATGCCCCGGCCCAAGCCACCCTTCCCCGCGCAAAGCGGGCTGTGGGGCAAGCCGACCGTCATCAACAACGTGGAGACGCTGGCCCATGTGTCGCGCATCCTCAATGTAGGCCCCGAGGTCTTTCGCAGCATCGGCACCAAAGAATCGCCGGGCACCAAGACCTTCGCTCTCACCGGGCACGTCGCCAACACCGGGCTGGTCGAAGTTCCATTCGGAACGACGCTGCGCGAGATTGTCTATAACATTGGCGGCGGAGTGACGGACGACGCGGGAAAGATCTGGAAGAACGGCTTCAAGGCGGTGCAGATCGGCGGGCCCTCCGGCGGATGCCTCACCGAGGAGCATCTCGATCTTCCCCTCGCATACGAGTCGCTGCGCTCGGTGGGCGCAATGGTCGGCTCCGGCGGGCTGGTCGCCATGAATCAGAACACCTGCATGGTCAGCATTGCGCGCTTCTTCATGCAGTTTACGCAACGCGAATCCTGCGGCAAGTGTCTGCTGTGCCGCGAAGGCACACGGCAACTGCTGGCGCTGCTGGACGACGTGATTGAAGGCCGCGCGGACGCAAATACTCTCGTCCTGCTGGAGCAGTTGGCGCATGCGGTGCAGGTCGGGTCCTTGTGCGGACTGGGGAAGACGGCGCCGAACCCGGTGCTCTCCACCATGCGCTACTTCCGCAAGGAGTATGAAGAGCACGTCTTCGAGAAGCGCTGCCGCACAGGCCGCTGCAAGGCCCTGTTGAGCCCACAGATCAATCCGCTGAAGTGCAAGGGATGCGGCCTGTGCTTTGCGGCCTGCCCGGTAGGGGCCATCTCGGGTGAAAAGAAGAAGCCGTACCACATCGATTCGGAGCTGTGCATCAAGTGCGGTGCGTGCGCAGCAGCCTGCAAGATTCACGCAGTTGAAGGGATATAGCCAGATGAATACGCTCACGCAGCCAACTTTGACGATCGATGGAAGAACGGTAGCGATCGAGGGAGAGCGCAACCTGCTCGAACTCATCCGCAAGGCCGAGATCGACCTTCCCACCTTCTGCTATCACTCCGAACTCAGCGTGTACGGCGCGTGCCGCCTGTGCCTTGTGCAGATCGAAGGGCGCGGAATCCAGGGCGCATGTTCCACGCCGCCTGAAGCCGGACTGAAGGTGCAGACCACAACCCCGGAGATCCGCGAGATCCGCCGCATCGCGGTGGAACTGCTTCTAGCAAACCACGACCAGAGCTGCCCGACCTGCTCGCGCAGCTCCAACTGCCAGTTGCAGAGCCTGGCCCAGCGGCTGGGCGTGAAGAACGTGCGCTTCAAGTCCGTGCATAAACAGGTTCCGGTGGACGATTCTTCCCCATCGCTTGTGCGCGACCCGAACAAGTGCGTGCTCTGCGGCGATTGCGTGCGCATGTGCTGGGAGATCCAGGGCATCGGTGCCATCGACTTCGCGAACCGCGGGCACGAGGCCTGCGTACAGCCGGCCTTCGGCAAACAGCTTGGCGACGTGGAGTGCATCAACTGCGGGCAATGCGCCAGCGTCTGCCCCACCGGCGCGCTGACGGTGAAATCCGAGGAGGATGCGGTCTGGAACCTGCTCGCCGATCCCACCAAAAAGGTTGTTGTGCAGATTGCGCCGGCCGTGCGTGTGGGCCTGGGCGAGTGCTTCGGTCGCCAGCCCGGAGAGATCACCACCGGCCAGATCGTTGCCGCGCTCAAATTCCTCGGCTTCGACCAGATCTACGACACATCGTTCGCCGCCGATCTCACGGTGATCGAAGAAGGCTCGGAGTTCCTGCGGCGCAAGACGGCTGGCGGAACTCTGCCCATGTTCACCTCCTGCTGCCCTGGATGGGTGAAGTACGCGGAGCAGTACTTCCCGGAACTGCTGCCCAATCTTTCCACCTGCCGCTCGCCGCAGGCGATGCTTGGTTCCCTGCTGAAGGCGATGCTTCCCGAACAGCTCAAGGCCGAGCGCAAGGACATCAAAGTTGTCTCCATCATGCCCTGCACGGCCAAGAAGTTTGAAGCGCAGCGCCCGGAGCTTGCCATCGATGGCGATCCGGACGTGGACCATGTGCTGACCACACAGGAGCTGGCCCACATGATCCAGTCTTCCGGCCTCATCTTCGACAAGCTGCAGCCCGAATCGTTCGACATGCCCTTCGGCTTCTACACCGGCGCCGGAGTGATCTTTGGAAACTCGGGCGGCGTCACCGAGGCCGTTCTGCGCTATGCCGCGGAGAAGGTGACGGGCGAGAAGCTGGAAAAGGTTGAATTCCAGCAGGTGCGCGGCGATTCCGGCCTGCGCGAAGCCACCATCACGGTCAACGGAACGCAACTCAAGCTGGCCATCGTCCACGGACTGCGCAATGCGCGCGTCGTCGCCGAACAGGTGAGGGCGGGCAAGAGCCAGTACGACCTGATCGAAGTGATGGCGTGCCCCGGCGGCTGCGTAGGAGGCGCCGGACAGCCGGTGTCGACCGCGCCCAACACGCGCGCGCTCCGCACCAAGGGCCTCTATCAGGCGGACAAGATACTGCAACTGCACAAGTCGCAGGACAACGTCTTCATCACCGAGTGCTACGAACGCTTCCTTGGAGAGATCGGCGGAGAGAAGGCGCACCATCTGCTGCATACCAACTACCAGAGCCGCCGCCGGATTGCCGATGAAATTCTTCCGCTGATGCAGTCGCAGTGCGAAGACAAGCACAAAGTGAACGTGTGCCTGGGAACCAACTGTTTCCTGAAGGGCTCGCAGGAGGTGCTGAACGGAGTGCTGCGCCATGCGGAGCAGAGCGGGCTGGAAAACCGGCTCGATGTGCGGGCTAGCTTCTGCTTCGAGAAGTGCGAGACCGGCCCGACCGTCATGATCGACGGCCAGCACATTGCTCACACAACAGCAGCAAAGGCAATTGAAGTACTGGACAGCCGTATCGAAAGCGACAACCCGGTGCAGCCGGCCGGCACTAATTCAGATCGCATCGGCACATCGTAGTGCAGGAATCGGGAGTTCAAACCAGAATCCCGTGGTCGGCCTGTTGGATGCGTCTTCGCTGATTGTGCGTCGTAAGCATTACGAGGTGAACCATGTCCTCCGATGTTAAAGTTGTAGACATTGTGGTTTGTCTAGGGAGTTCCTGTTTTGCTCGGGGGAACTCCGATATCCTCGCCGTACTGCAGCAATATGAGCAGAGCAAGGGGCGCAAGGCTTCGGTTCGCCTCGCGGGCTGTCTCTGCCAGGATGAGTGCAAGCAGGGCCCCAATCTGAAGATCGACGGCGAGTTCCATCACAACATCACTGCGGCAAGCCTGCGCCAACTGCTACAGCAGTTGGACGGATCGACTCGGAGAAGCCATGGAGAAACTTAATTCCATCTACACCAAGCAGCGCGAGTGCCAGGACTGCCACAAGTGCATTCGCGAGTGCCCGGTCAAGGCGATTCGCGTCGAGGACGGCTATGCGCGCGTTGTGCCAGAGCTTTGCATCATGTGCGGCAATTGCGTTTTGGCCTGCCCCCACAGCGCAAAGCAAGTGCGCGATGACCTGCCCGACGCCAAAGCTCTGCTGACAAGCGGGCGCAGGGTGATTGCCTCGCTTGCCCCTTCGTTTGTGGCGCAGTACTCCGGCATACGTCCGGCGCAACTGATTCATGCTCTCAAAAGGCTGGGTTTCTTTGCCGTATCGGAGACCGCGCTGGGCGCACAGCAGGTCTCGGCCAGCTCCTATGCGCTGATGCACAGCGAGCCGAAGCAGATTTGGATCTCTTCCGCCTGCCCTGTTGTTGTGGACTTCATCGCCAAGTATCATCCTGAATGCGAGTCTCATCTCTCCGAAGTCCTCTCGCCCCTGCTGTCGCACTGCAAGATGCTGCGCGAGCACTATGGCAACGACATCGCGACCGTCTTTATCGGGCCCTGCATTGCCAAGAAGAAGGAGGCCGAACAGCACCCGGAGCTGCTCGATGTCGTACTCACCTTCGAGGACCTGGACCGCTGGCTGGCCGAAGAGACGATTCACCTGCCGGAGATTGACACCACGCCGGAGGACCGCTTTCAGCCGCAGGAGGCCGAGGAGGGCGCGCTCTATCCCATCGATGGCGGAATGGTCCCGGGCGTTGCCGGCAACGGCGAGACAAACAGCCTGCGGTTTATGTCTTTCTCCGGAATCGCTAATGTCGAGCAGGCCTTGAAGAGCATTCCCGAGTGGCATCCCGAACACAACATCTTCTTTGAACTGACCGCGTGCGCGGGGTCCTGCGTGAATGGGCCGAAGGCGGCGCGCAACGCACCTGTGGCGCGCCGACGCTACGACATCCTCAACTACGCAAAGCCGGGCGCGAGGCTTCCGCGCAAGCTTTCGCTCGCAATTACCGGGCACTATGACGCTGCTCCGGTTGCTCGCGCCGAATATAGCGAACTGCAACTCCGCGAAGCGATGCGCACCGTGGGAAAGTACTCCGCCGAGGATGAACTGAACTGCGGAGGCTGCGGATACGACTCCTGCCGCGACTTTGCCCGCGCCCTGCTCGACCACAACGCCGAGCGCATGATGTGCGCCACCTATACCCGCAAGCTGGCGCAGAAAAAAGCCAACGCGCTGCTGCGCAAGATGCCCTCCGCGGTTGTCATCGTCAATGAAGACCTGAAGATCATCGAGAGCAACGAGCGTTTTACGCGTCTCTTCGCCACCGATGCCGGCCAGTCCACGGACCTGGAAGGCAGCGCCCTCAGCGTTGTGGTCCCCTTCTCCAATCTCTTCAAGCGCGTGCTCGAATCGGGCAAGGACATTGTGGGCCACGACATCCGCTACCAGCGCAACATCCTGAACACAAGCATCTTCACCATCGAGCCCCATACCGTCCTGTGCGGCATCTTTCAGGACATCACCCAGCCCATCTTCCAGAAAGAGCAGATCATCGAGCGCGCCCGCGAGGTCATCCAGAAGAACCTCAATACCGTGCAGCAGATTGCCTACCTGCTAGGCGAGAACGCCGCCGATTCAGAGATCACCCTCAACTCAATCGTGCGCTCGTTCAGCCCCGAAGAGGCCGACGACAACGATGCCGGGGAGAAGCCGTGACCGGCACCGAGAGCTTTATCGAGGTCGATTCCTGCCAACGGGCCAAGCACGGCCAATACATCTCCGGAGACGTCTTTCTCTCCCGCAAAGTCGAACCCGAAGGCCGCATCCTCACAGTCCTTGCCGACGGCCTTGGCAGCGGCGTCAAAGCCTGCGTGCTGGCGACCATGACGGCGACCATGGCGCTGAAATACGCGGCCAGCGCGATGGACATTCAGACCTCGGCCGAGACCATCATGGACACACTGCCCATCTGCAGCGTGCGCAAGATCAGCTATTCCACCTTCACCGTCGTCGATATGGCCAGCACTGGCGAGACGCGCATCATTGAGCACGGCAATCCGCCGTTCCTGCTGGTCCGCCCCGGCGGCGAGTTGCATATTCAGAAGACCGAGGTGCATCCAACGCGCTGGCACGACCGCGTCATCTACTACTCCACTTTCGACGTCCAGCGCGAAGACCGCATTGTCTTCTTCTCCGACGGCATATCGCAGGCAGGCATGGGCGAGTACCGCACCCCCCTCGGATGGGGTCTGCAAAACGTCGACAAATATGTGCGCGAACAGATCCGCTGGAACCCGTATATCTCGGCCCGCGAGTTGTCGCGACTTCTGGTCGCAAAGGCGGAAGAGTTCGACGTCCTCGGCCCGCGGGACGACATTACATGCGGTGTGGTCTACTTCCGAAAACCACGTCAGTTGTTGGTGTTGACCGGCGCACCATTCGAGCGCTCTCACGACCAGAGCATGGCGATGATGTCCGTCAGCACACCCGGCCGCAAGGTGATCTGCGGCGGAACTACCGCCAACATCATCTCCCGGCTGCTGAATCGTCCCATTCAGATCGACCTCGGGCAGCCGCTCGATCCCAAGGTCCCGCCTTCCGCAAAGATGGAGGGATTCGAACTAGTGACAGAAGGCACGCTGACCCTAGGCGAAGTGCTTCGCCTGCTTGAGGAGGGGTTCGTTGCCGATGACTTGAAGTCGAATGCAGCCGTGCGGCTTGCCACTATGCTGCTCGATAGCGACATCGTAAAGTTCGCCGTCGGAACCAGAATCAACGAAGCGCACCAGGATCCGAACATCCCGGTCGAACTGGACCTGCGGCGCAATATCGTCAAGCGAATCGCGCACCTGCTGGAGAGCAAATACATGAAACGCGCCCCGATTCAGTATCTCTGAGCAGCGCGCCTTCACCGTTGCCGCAATCGGTGGACGAACGGGACGAGTGGCGGACTTACTGAATCAGTCCGCCACTGTCTCGCAACAGAGGATCAGCTTGCAAGAGCGGTCTCTTCCTCGACCTCCGCTTCAGCCTTCACGGCTGCCTTGGAGTTTTTAGCATTCGCTGCGACAACAGGAACCGGCTTTGCCGTCACAGCGATGCTCTTCACACCGACGCGGTCCGTCAGTTCCACAAAAGACCTTCCATAGAAGCTGTCGAGTAGGATCTCCCGGAACTCCTCGATCAGCGGATAGCGCGGATTGGCACCCGTGCATTGATCGTCGAAGGCATCGATGGCAACACTGTCCAGCTTCTCCAGGAACTCCGCCTCGTTGACTCCGGCCTCCTGAATGGAAGCCGGAATCTCGAGGGCCCTTTTCAGGCTGTCCACCCACGCAATCAGGTTGGCTACCTTTTCATCCTTGGTTGCTCCGCCCAAACCGAGGTATTCGGCAATCTCCACATAACGACACCTGGCCTTGGGCCGGTCATACTGCGAGAAGGCCGCCTGCTTCATCGGATTGTCATTGGCGTTGTAGCGGATCACATTACTGATAAGCAATGCGTTCGCCAGCCCGTGCGGCAGATGGTAAGCCGCGCCAACCTTGTGCGCCATCGAGTGGCATGCGCCAAGAAACGCGTTGGCAAAGGCAATCCCGGCCAATGTTGCCGCGTAGTGCACCTTTTCGCGGGCCTTCGGGTCTTTTGCTCCATTCTTGTATGCCGAGGGAAGATACTCCTTCAACAGCTTCAGGGCGTGGAGCGCCTGTCCATCGCTGAACTCGTTGGCCATGATCGAGACGTACGCTTCCAGCGCATGGACCACCGCGTCGATGCCGCCAAAGGCAGTCAGCGACTTGGGCAGATTCATCACCAGGTTGGGATCGACGATGGCAATGTCCGGCGTCAGCTCATAGTCGGCGATGGGATATTTCTTGCCGGTTACATCATCCGTCACCACGGCAAATGGCGTCACCTCGGAGCCCGTGCCGGATGTTGTCGGAATCGCAACCAGCTTGGCCTTGGCGCCCATCTTTGGGAACGTGTAGATGCGCTTGCGAATGTCCATGAAGCGCATGGCAAGGTCCTCAAAATCGACCTCCGGATGTTCGTACATGACCCACGCAATCTTGGCCGCGTCCATGGGAGAGCCTCCGCCAAACGCGACGATCACGTCGGGCTGAAAGCGGTTGGCCACCTCGACGCACTTGCGCACGGTCGTCAGGTTCGGATCGGCCTGCACCTCGGAGAAGATGTCAACCTCCATGCCCAGGCCTTTCAGCGTCGCAATCAGATCGTCCGCCACGCCCGTCCGGAAGAGGAAGTCGTCGGTCACAATCAGCGCCCGCTTCCTGCCCGCAATGTCCTTCAGAGCCTCCGGAATGCATCCGCGGCGGAAGTAGACCGCCCCCGGCAGCTTGTGCCACAACGCATTCTCCGCGCGCTTGGCCACGATCTTCTTGTTCAGCAGGTGCTGCGGGCCGACGTTCTCCGACACGGAATTCCCTCCCCAGCTTCCGCAACCCAGCGTAAGGCTCGGCGCAAGGCTGAAGTTATACAGATCTCCGATGCCGCCATGCGAGGATGGCGTGTTGATCAGGATGCGCGCGGTCTTCATGTGGTCGCCGAAGTACTCGATGCGCTCCTTCTGCTGGTCCTGGTTTGTGTACAGTACAGACGTGTGCCCAATGCCGCCCAAAGCAACCAGTTTCGACGCAATCTCCACTGCGTCCTTGAAGTCCTTGGCGCGATAGAGCGCAAGAATGGTGGAGAGCTTCTCGTGCGCGAAGGGTTCGGCCACGGTTGCGTCCGTCACCTCGCCGATTAGCACCTTGGTCGTTGCCGGCACAGTGATTCCAGCCATCGCGGCGATCTTGGGCGCGGCCTGCCCCACGATCTTTCCATTCACCGCTCCGTTGATCAGAATAATGCGGCGCACCGCCTCGGTCTGCTCCTTGTCGAGGATGTACCCGCCGTGCCGGTTGAACCGGTCTCGCACGGAGTCGTAGATGGAATCCACCGCGATGACGGCCTGCTCGGATGCGCAGATCACGCCATTATCAAATGTCTTCGACATCAGAATGGATGCAATGGCGCGCGTCTGGTCGGCGGTCTCGTCGATCACGACTGGAGTATTGCCCGCTCCAACGCCAATCGCCGGAGTGCCCGATGAGTAGGCGGCATGAACCATGCCCGGTCCGCCCGTGGCCAGGATCAGCTTCACCGCGGGATGCCGCATCAACTGATTGGAGAGCTCGATGGTCGGCTCGTCGATGCACCCAATGATGTCCTCCGGAGCGCCTGCCGCTACCGCAGCCCGCAGCACCAGACGCGCCGCCACACAGGTGGACCGCCGCGCGCGCGGATGCGGGCTGATGATGATCCCGTTGCGCGTCTTCAGGCTGATCAATGTCTTGAAGATCGCCGTCGAGGTCGGATTCGTCGTCGGAATAATACCGCAGATCAGGCCCACCGGTTCGGCGATGGTGATGGTGCCCGCTTCGTCGTCCTGGCTCAGAATGCCGCAGGTCTTCTCGTCCTTGTACTTGTTGTAGATGTACTCCGAGGCGAAGTGGTTCTTGATCACCTTGTCTTCCACCACGCCCATCCCCGTCTCTTCCACGGCCAGCTCAGCCAGAGGAATGCGCGCATTGGCGGCGGCCAGCGCGGCGCTGCGGAAGATGGTGTCAACCTGCTTCTGCGAGAAGCTGGCAAATTTCTGTTGAGCGGCCTTGACGCGTGCAATCAGGGCGTCCAGTTCTTCCGTGGTGGTGACCCGGTTTTCGGGTTCGTGGTTCGCGGCAAGAAACACTTCAAGATTTGTCATGCTCTCCTCTTTCTCCTGCTGCTCTGTGTAGCAATGAAGGACGAGTTGCAAGTTAAAACAGCAATACACGGCAGTCCGCTTCGGCTCTCCCGTGGAGTGGAACGAATGGTCTACCGCTCCTCTGGCAGGCAATTTACCGATATATTTATACCGATAAATATATATCTAATATATGGCCGGCAGTTTCCTCGGACGGTGATAGCCGTCACATGACCGCCGTGAAGCTTCGATTGCCACTAATCCTATGTATATGAATTGATTACAGCCGATGGAAGGGCTTTTGCGCCGTGCTTCCTGCGAGAGCGAACTCCCCCTGCCGCTTCGTCCGCGAAGACCGCAATCGCTTTCCGGCTAAGAAGCAATAAATCCCAAGTGCATCAGGGCATCCGATCGTTGAGCGCCCGCATGGCGGCGTAGTGATCGGGACTGGCCTCCAGCGCGAGTGAAAACTCCTGCCGCGCCTGGTCGGAATGGTTCAGCCCGAGTTGGCCGAGTCCAACCAGGTAGTGAGCGTCCGCAACCTCGGCGCGTTGCGCCGCAGTCGCTACCGACTGGCCCGGCGCTTTCATCTCTGGCCCGCTGCCGAGCGCTTTGTTGCCTGTTTCCACGAGCTGCGCAAAGATCGCCTTGGCGCGATCATCCTGGCCCAGCTTCTCCAGCGCCAGCGCCTGATAGTAGGGCGCGGCCTGCTCCACGCGCACTCCGGCGGCCAGTCCGCCGATGCTTCCGTTACTGAAATGGCCGGTGTAGACGCCTCCCTTTCTCCCGTTGGCGGCAACATCGCTTGCCGGTGCGCTCGATGCTTCGCTCCAGGAGTTGTGTGCCTTCGCTAAATCACCCATTGCCTGGTACGCATTGCCGATCCAATACTCAATCTCGCCTCGTCGGCCGCTCACATCGCCGGTCGCTTCCTGCAGCGTGACGGGAACCTGCAGCGCAGCCTGGTAGTCGGCCAGCGCAAGCGCGTACTGCTTGGCAGTCATCTGCTGAGCGCCGCGCTCCAGATTTGCGTCGATCCAAGAGTCGCCCAGCGAGAAGCTGCCGCCGCCCTCCCATGCGCGGAAGAAGCGCGAGCGCAGCAGTTGAATGGCCGCGTCGGGCTTGCCCGCGAAGATCTCCAGGTTGATCTCGCGCGCAATCACGTCATCGCGATTCACCACCCCCTGGTGCGTCTCCATCAACGCCAGCCGCTTGGCCGGCGACACGCCGTTCTCCTCATACAGCTTGTCCAGATCGTTGAGCACCATCGCGTTGCCGCCGCATTGCGCGCCCTTCTCCAACGCCGCCAGCGCCTTCTCGCGCTGGTTGCCCTGGTGCGTATACACCATCGCCAGATTGCGATACACCACAGGGAAGTCCGCGCCCAGCGAGGCAGACTTCTCCCACAGCGCCTGCGCCTGTTGCGGCTGCCAATCGTACAACAGATTGCCCAGATAGTATGGCGCGCGCGAATCCTTCGGGTCTACGCGCATCGCATCGTTCAGCACCGCAATCATCTCCATCTGGAATGGGAAGACGTAGTCGGGCGATGCTTTTTCAGCCAGCCGGTCGTACTCGCGCGCCTTGTCGTTCTGCTGCATCTGCCCGGCAAAGTAAGCCAGATAGTAGTAGACAAGCGGCGAGACCTTGGCCTTGTCCGGCGCTGTATCGACGATCTGCGTCAGCAGCGCGGTGCCGTCCTGCCACAGCCCTGCATTCATATCGTCGTCGGCGACCTCCAGCGCGGTCGCTGGAAACTCGTTCACCGTCTTCACCAGCGCAGCGGCGCTGGCAGCGGATTTCGTGGCCAGCCACTGCTCCGCCATCCCATGCACATCCAGCGGATCAATTTTATTAATCGCAGCAACCACAGCCAGCGCCTCGCTGGTGCGCCCGGTGTGGCGCAGCAGCGCGGCCTTCAGCGCCAGCGCGCGGATGTTATTTGCATTCGCCTCCAGCGAGTCCTCGTCGGCGGTAAGCGCCGCGTTGAAGTCTCCCTTGGCCGCGTCAATCTCCGCCAGCGCAAAGGATCCCGGCGACCGCCATGCCGCGCTCCACGTCGATTTGTAAAGCTCCGCGTAAGCCTCGTCCAGCTTGCCCTGCGACTTCAGCGCCAACCCGAGGTAGTAGATCGGCTCGCCGTCCTTGGGCGAGGTATAGCTTGCGGTGTCGCGTTCCAGCGCCTTGCGCAGAAGCCTCTCCGCATCGGCAAATCGGCCCGCCTTGATCGCGTCGATGCCCAGCACCGTATTCACGCGAATGTCGCCGGGATCGCGCCGCAGCGCCTCCTGCCAGTACGCGTTGGGATCGGCGTTCCCCGGAGCATGGAACTGCTCCATGCGCAGTCCCGTCAGGTACAGCTCTTCGGTGGTCTTGATCTCGGCTGGCGGCGGAGGTTCCACCACCGGCGATGGCATCGTCTCCTTCTCCAGCCGGATCGGCGAGTAGGCAACCAGCTCGCGTCCGTCCGCACTGATCGCGGCTCGCAGATCGTGTTCGTCCGCGCCCGCCGGCAACCGCACCTGCTTCACGAAGGAGTGACCCGGGCTGATCGCGACCGTCTCTTTCATCAAAACCTGGTCCTTCAGCTTGAGCGTCACCGTGGCCGCAGGACGCGCCTGGGTCGAGTAGAAACCCACGGTGGCCGTACCGTCCTTCACTTCGAGATTCACCGCTGCATCGAGGTTCGCGTTCTTCACCCCATCGATGTCGCGGAACGGGTACCAGTACTGGTTCCACTGGCGCGTTTCGTACGGCTGCAGCCAGCTATAGTCGGGCTGATTGTCGCTATACGCTCCCACCATCAGCTCGATGTACGGACCGTCGGAGTCGGTCAGCAAGTGGTCCTCCGCCAGTCCGCTCGGCCCGTTGCCCCAGGTCCAGAACTTCTTTCCCGGAGCAACATTGTGGTCGGCAATGCTCATAATCCCGGCGTTCTTCCCATGGTCGTACCCGGCGAAAAAGTCATCCCGGTAGTTCCACGCAAACATCGAGTTGGCGCGCGCGTGGTTCTTGTACCAGCTCACGTCCACGCCCGCCGTAAAGTCCACGCCGTTGAACTTCGTCGTTGCAATCGGCCACGTCGTGAAGTCGCGCTTGCCGTGATACGTCACAAACTGCGTGCTCGGCGGATAGATCACCTGGTAGCTGTCGTTCACATGCACCGCGACGTTGGAGAAGCTCAGCATCGAGGTCGGCACCGGCGTCCGGTTCATCATGCGGAACGATGCCTGCAGGATGGACTTCCCCGGATGCAGCGTCACGCCCACGGTCCACTCCATGCGGTCGCGCAGCTCCAGTTCGCCGATCCACACCGTCTTCGATCCGTCGGCGTTATCCTCCACCTTGTACTGCATGGGCAGGAAGCTGGTGGCGCGATGGTGATGCGGCAGGTCCCACTCGATCCCGCCCGAGATCCACGCGCCCAGCAGGCTGATCAGCGCCGGCTTGATCACATGCTGGTTGTAGATGAAGTCGTATCCATTGGTTTTGTCCACCGCCGTGAAGATCTTGCCGCCGAGCTCCGGCAGGATGCCGATCTTCACATACTCGTTCTCCAGATAGACCATGGTGTAGGTCTTGTCTTTTTTTTCGGTGGTCAGGTTGTCGTACGCGGGATAGGGATAGATGCGGTGCTGCGCGCCCTGCGAGTTGCCGCCAAAGTAGAACTGCGGGTTGGGGTCGGGCTCGCCAATCAGGTACGTCGGAATGACGGCCTTTTCCTCCCACACCCGCACTGATCCGGACTTCGCCGCCACACCAGACTTCGCTGTCGCTGCGGACTTGACCGCCGCTGCGGGGTTCACCGCCGCTCCTGGCTTCACCGCAGCGCCTGACTTGATCTGGGCCGCGACAACAAACAGCAGTGAGCCCATCGCCAGGCTGGACACCAAAACAACAGCAGAACGGAACATTCCTCTTTGCATGGTCATTCTCCCAACGAATCTGAAATCTCTTTGCACAAATCTGAACTCACTGCAAACCAATCAAACCAGTCCGCCCAACGGCCATGGCGTCGAGGGCGCGCCTGCGTCCGACGCCATGGGGTGCTGCGCAAACGGCAACAGCTTGCCGGAGTGAACCTCCAGCAGTCGTTTGTGCGTGGCCTTGGCCGCCTCCACCAGCTCAGCGTATGGCCGGTCCGTCACATCCACGAACCCGATGTTGTAGTTTTCTCCGTCCATCCGGCCCAGCACGGGCTCGTCACGCCACGCAAACCAGTATGCGCCCAGGAACCACGGGAGCGATGCGGCCTGCTCCACGTAGTAGCGGTACGCGACGCCGCGCTCCATCTGGCTCGCCGCCTGCACCAGCCCAGCGGCCAGTCCGTCCGCCGGCACGCCGATGTGGAACTCCCCGATCAATATCGGCCGATCGCACAACCGTCCGGCGCGGATGATCTGCCGCGTTGGCTCGTACTCATACACATTGATGCTGCACACGTCGAAGATGCGCGCCGCGATGAAGGCCTCGTCAGACATTGTGCCGCCGTAGCGGATCCCCAGCAGCAGGTGGTTCGGATCGTACTTCCGCACCGCGCCGCACACCGTCTCCAGATACTTCCCGAAGCACGTCAGCACAAACTCCTTCCTGCGCGCCGCCGTGTCGCCAGCAGCCAGAAGCTCCTTCAGC
>Ga0302156_10000292_pt1 | contig 48171 bp, 44 predicted proteins | sample I_Bog_N3_2_FD_193503 | JGI IMG/M metagenome (GOLD analysis project Ga0302156, IMG submission 193503) | Peat permafrost microbial communities from Stordalen Mire near Abisko, Sweden - I_Bog_N3_2 | ecosystem: Environmental > Terrestrial > Soil > Wetlands > Peat | place: Sweden: Abisko, Stordalen... | reverse complement strand
TCCTGGGCGAACACCACGATGGCCGAGAAGGCCGACGCGAGGATAAAGCCGATCACCACGCTCAGCACGGTGGTCCAGAACAGGTCCACATAAGGCAGCATCAAGGTGAACGGCGCCACGCCCAGGATCGAGAACCAGATCACCGCCTTGCGCCCGATCTTGTCGCCAATCGGCCCACCGGCAAAGGTCCCCGCCGCCACCGCGCCGAGAAACAGGAACAGGTGCAACTGCGAGCTGGCCACCGACAGCTGGAATTTCTCGATCAGGTAAAAGGTGAAGTAGCTGGTGAAGCTGGCCATGTAGAAATACTTGGAGAACACCAGCAACCCGAGCACCACCAGCGCCCCGAGCACCCGATTCTTCGACAACCCGTGAGTAGCCTTCTGGCCCTGCTTGAGCTTGAACAGGTTCAGGTGCGCGCGGTACCAGCGGCTGATCCCGTAGAGCACGCCCAGGGCAAACAGCGCAAACAAGCCGAACCAGGCGACATTGCCCTGGCCGAACGGAATGATGATCGCCGCCGCCAGCAACGGGCCAAAGGCGGAACCGGCATTACCGCCGACCTGGAAGCTCGACTGCGCCAGCCCATAACGCCCACCCGAGGCCAGGCGGGCGACCCGCGAAGCTTCCGGATGGAAGGTCGAGGAGCCAATACCAATCAAGGCCGAGGCCAGCAGGATCAGAGGGAAACTGCCAACCTGGGACAGCATCAGAATCCCGATCAGCGTGCTGATCATCCCCATCGGCAGCAGCAAGGGTTTGGGATGACGGTCGGTATAAAAGCCGACCCAGGGCTGCAACAGGGAAGCCGTCACCTGGAATGTCAGGGTAATCAGCCCGACCTGAGTGAAGGTCAGGCCATAGTTGGCCTTGAGCATCGGATAGATCGACGGCAGGACCGACTGGATCAGGTCGTTGATCAGGTGTGCCAGCGCCACGGCGCCGATAATGCGCATCACCAATGGACTGGTTTGCGGTGACACCGACGCCAGGGTCGAGCCTTCAGAGGTTTGAGTAAGGGCCATGAAGTGATTCCGTAACACGGATGGATGCACAGTTGCAGGTGCAGCAATGTGCCATTTTTCGGTGCAACCACGCCAGATGCTTGTTGAGCTAACAATCGAGTTTTTCTCGACGGAATGGCTGATAGCGTAACGCCATTGGTCTGAATCTTGCGTGCTCTGAGTGCTTACAGCACGCTCTCTTACAAAGGGGGCCGAGAATGGGAAGTTTCGCTACAACGGCTGACCTACAACGCCTCACTGCCAGACTTCCGAAGTATCTAATGACGGCACCCGTTACGATCGCACCAAAATCGTGCGCGGCGCCCTGAGGAGTAGTCGACCATGCACGCTTTTTTATCACCGGGGATTCGACTGCTGGGCCGCTTCGGGTTCGCCCGCAAGTTTCAGGTACTGTTCCTGTTGTTCATCGTCCCACTGATGGGCAGCCTGTACCTGATCGGCCAGGATTATCGCAGCAAGCTGGCACTGATCACTGAAGAGCGTGCCGGGGTCAATCAACTGCTGTCCCTCGACTCGCTGGACAACCTGCTGGAGGCCCAGCGCGATCGTGCTGCCCGTTGGCGCGCCACCGAAACCAATCGGCAGCCGACACCCGCCACCCTGGCGGCCATGGCGACGCTGGACAAGGCCCAACCGGAGATCAACCAGGCGGTCGAGGCACTGGGTCAAACCCTGCAAAGCGAAGGGGCCGATGCCGACACCCTGAAGCGCTACCAGGCCCTGCAAAGCGCCCTCGCCGGTCTCGACTCCGCCAGCCTGAGCAAGGTCGGCTGGTGGCCGGACGGCTATGATCGCTTCACCAACGCCCTGAGTTCGTTGCAGGCGCTGCGCGAGCAGATCGCCATGGACAGCCGCCTGATCCTCGCCCCGTGGATGGAAACCTACCTGCTCACGCAAATCGCCACCCAGCACGCACCGGACCTGATCGAACGGGTCGGCCGTCTGGCCAGTGTCGGCCAGGCATCCGTGGTCTCGGGCCAGTTCAGCCTGCAAAGCCGCCTGCAATTGAAAGACCTGCGCGGTCGTATCGGCGATGCCCGTGAACAGTTGACCAAGACCGGTAACCTGCTGGAAAGCCGCCTGCCGCCAGAGCTGCAAAACTGGGCCGAGCGTTACCATGCCAGCCTGAAACACCTGGACGACGGCCTCAAGGCGCTCGACGACGGCATGTTCGGCGGCAGCATCACTCTCAAGCCCGAGGGTTTCGAACAGACCCTGGACAAGATGCTGAGTGAACTCGCCAGCCTGCGTCAGGACAGCCTCACCTCCCTCGACAGCCGCCTGGACTATTACCACGGCGCGGCCATCCGCCAGTTCAGCCTGTTGGCGGCGATCTTCGGTTGCCTGCTGCTGGCGGCGCTGTACCTGTTCGTCTGCCTGCAAGCCTCGATCCGCCGTAGCGCCAGCGGCATCACCCTGCTGGCCGAATCCCTGCGCGACGGTAACCTCTGCCTGCAAGTGCCGGTGGAGGGGCGTGACGAACTCGCGGCCATCAGCACCGCGCTGAACGTCGCCGTGGTGCAACTGCGCACCAGCTTGCAGGGGGTCGACCACGAGACCCTGCAACTGAGCGCGGCCGTGCGCACCCTCAACACCCATTCCAGCGGCGCCCTCAGCGAGGTCGAGACGCAACAGGCGCAGATCAGCCAGATCGCCGCGGCGGCCACCCAACTGGCGGCCACCTCCCTGGGCGTGGCGCAGAGTTGCGAACAGGCTTCCGGCAGCGCCCAGAATACCCAGCGCATTGCCTCGGAAAGTAGTCGTGACAGCCAGCGCACCACCGCCAGCATCCAGCAGTTGAATCAGCGCCTGAACGAAACAGCGGAAGCACTGGGCCGGGTCAGCGAGCAGGGCCAGCAGATCCAGTTGGTGGTCGACACCATTCGTGGCGTGGCCGAGCAGACCAACCTGCTGGCCCTGAACGCCGCCATCGAAGCTGCGCGGGCTGGCGAGCAAGGACGTGGCTTTGCGGTGGTGGCGGATGAGGTACGCAGCCTGTCGCAGCGCACGCAATCGTCTACCGCACAGATCGCCAGCACCGTCGACAGCCTGCGCTCCACGGTCAGCCAGGCGGTGACCTTGATGGAAGCCGCCTGTATCCAGGCCGAGACCGACGCCCAATCGGTGACCGGACTGGGCCAACGGCTGGTGGAAATCGCCGGAGCGGTACAGACCGTCACCGACACCCTGGCGCAGATCGCCACGGCGGTGGACGAGCAGGCGAGCACGGCGGATGAGGTCAGCGGCAATATCCAGCAGATCGACCAGGCGGCCGTACGGCTGCTGGAAGGGGCTCGCGCGGTCAACCGTGCGGCGGACAGCCTGAGCGAAGGCAGCAAGGCTCTGAGCGACAATACCGGGCGTTTCCGCCTGAGTTGAGACGGCGTTGGCCCACGGTTTTCGCCGTCGGGCCTTAAGCGGTTGATAGCGTAGAGAAAATTTTCAGATATTTGCTTGACACAATATCGTTACCGGCGAATAATGCGCGCCACTTGGCTACATAGCTCAGTTGGTTAGAGCATAGCATTCATAATGCTGGGGTCCGGGGTTCAAGTCCCTGTGTAGCCACCAAGTACTAAAAACGGCTTACCGAAAGGTAGGCCGTTTTTTTATGCCTGGAAAAAAGTGGTGGGATTGGCGTTTCAATAACCGCTTTCGTTGTTTCGATTATTTCCCGAGATCAGCAAGACACCTCCCTTTCCCTTGCCTGAAATTTCCTAGAAGCCTCCACCCTGTTGTACCGGCCCATTTCAATAGCTAGCCTTGAGTCGTCACCGCCAAATCAGTGACCGGGTTTAGCAGCCCAAAGTCGATTGGCGCACATTGGAGATTCTTCATGTTCAAGGTACGTCAACGCCAGCTCAATCCTCGACTCCGCTGCCGCCACCACCTATGAAAATGCCGACAACCTCACAGGCGCCAACCGTAAGGTGGCAATGGGCATCGTGCATCTGATTGAGCTTGCACAGAGGCAGGTGGACTCTGTGATTGAAGAAACTGCCGTGTTGGACTGACAAGAGCAGAGCGATGGGAGATGCGGGCTAAATGTCCTGAACCATCGCTATTAGCAACACAAAAAGCCCCAGGCACTTTTAATGCTCCGGGGCTTCTTATTTCTCTGCTCGAAACAATTCGGTAGTGGTGAGCAAAATACCTTGGGCAGATGCTCATCAATCTCCGTTTGGTATCGCTCGACCTCCCCCGACAGCGGCAACCGGATTGGGATGCGGGATGTATTTGGCGTTGAGAAGCGGTGCCGACTTCAAGCAGATCCAGCCGCTCTCACCAGCGTCTCCAGCCGCCAGGTATTTGGTATTGATTTTTACCAGAAGCCATCCACCGCGCCGCGCCCATTTGGCCGAGTTTCGCGCAACAGATGTAAACTCAGGCAGTTTCTCTTGAGGAACCCCGGGTCGCGATCCACCTACCTGGCTAATCACTTGCTCTAGCGTGGGTTTCCCACAGGCCTCGTTTTCAGGCTCTCCACCAGCGCTGCCGGCATTGATTGCAGTTAAACAGCTCTCCTGCCCTCCACCCCTCACCAACCAAACATCTATATGTTGATTTTTCGCGATAGCATTTTCAATCAATATGCTCCTGGTCACTATAGCGTCAAGGTAGGTGATACGCCCCTCCTCGTTCAGTATGGCAGGAGCTTTTGGTGCCTCCTTCTTTTCCTCTTCCCCATCCATAATGCCGCCCGACGTCGCCCTATGTAAGAAATGCGAGTATAGATGGCTGTCGTCGTACCGAAACAAGACTGATCGAAAATGGATAACGAAAGCCCCGATCCAAGCAAAGCTTGTCGTTCCCGCCCTACCCTGCACCGCCCATACACTCGGCGGTACTCGCAAGAGACGTCCCCGCCTGCTGGACAAGCTTTCGCCATTCCTCACTGGTGATGAGATCCGCGCGCTCCATTTCGTCGGCCCTCTTCAACAGCATGAAATATTTATCCTCCACACGTGTTTCGTTTACGGCCAGAGTGAATAGCTTGCGCCAGGCTGTCATGGCCAGTCTTCGCTGCGCTTCTCTCATTGCGGCCTCTAATTCGTGGTCTATAGAGGTAGAGGTCAAGCCGATGGCAGTGTTCAATGCAACATCACGCCAGGCGACCAATGGTGAAGGTACGCCACGAATGCTAAAAATCAGGCTCGGGCTCGTCATGCACTTATTCTCTTTTAACTATCGACAAAGCCTCCTTACAAGCAATACAAAGCCCCAAGGCACTCGCCATGTTCCAGGGATTTTTTATTTATAAAAATACAGGGATGACCGACATAAAAACAACTACAGTTCTAACAGCGGCCACGACTCACCTTCAATAAAGTTAAACGCTCACTGACACAACATGTTGAGTCTCATACACAGGCCGGTTCTCTTTCACCTCCACGCCAGGATCAAAAGCAAGTTAAACAGTGTACAAAAAACGCCACACAGACCCGACATGACGCAGATAAATCAGACAAAGTGGTGGTGTTAACCTCAGGTTGTCTTCGGGACTATCCCGCAGCCGGCCCCTCTGAATGGTCAAATAATTCAGAGACTACAAATGACTACCTGCGCCTCTTGTTCCGACTCACGCAGGCTTTCCCAGTATTCCGGAGGTAACGATGTCCATCGGTGCAATCTCAGCTTCGATTTCAACCCCCACCACCGCCACTACTCAAGCCGCGACTACCGCAGCGAGCCAGTCGGCTACGCAATCCGCGACTGCCAGCACCACCGCTAGCGGCACCACGGCAACCCATAAGCACCATCACCGCCACGCCGAACAAAGCAGCAGCACCAGTAGCAACAGCGAGAGCACAACCGCATCGGCCAAGCCTTCTGTAAGCGGCAACGGCCAGAGCATCGGCGAGACCATCAGCGTCACTGCATAAGTGCTGTTGAAGTCCGTCAAAACAACAAACCCCGCTTCGGCGGGGTTTGTCGTTATACGGTAGGACCTGCGTCATCAAGCACGTAGCGATGACTCACAGGCGCCTAACGTGTTGGAACCGGCTGGTAGTAGTAGCCCGGCGGCGGCGGCGGCGGCGGTGCCTGGTAGTAAACCGGCTGCGGTTGCTGGACGTATACCGGCTGCGGCTGAACATAAACCGGTTGTTGAACGTAGACCGGAGGCTGGGAGTTGGCGACAACCGTCCCCACTACCGCGGCGCCGACCACGCCACCCAGGACGGCCGCGCCCCAACCGTACCCACCACGGGCCTCAGCCTGCCCCGCAACGGCGAGTACGCCCAGGAGCACGACGGCTATTTTTGCTCTTGAGAGCGGAGTAATCATGATAAGTCCTCTTTTTGCACCGAACCGGCTATTTTATAAACTCTCCGGGAATATCTATCAGACCGTTTTTTCCGGGTAATACGTCACGCGCCAAAGTAAATACTTGGTAAATCCTGTACCCGATTTGTTACCTGAAACTTTCCATCGCTGCCCGGCAGTTCCAAGAATGCAGAAATCACCCCATAAATGAACTGATTACGCCATTTCAACGCCAACTTCCGACCACTTTTCTTGTATATAAATCGATACCCGATATAAAAATCAGCACGCCCTATCGAATGCACCAGGGTGACGGAGGCATGCCTATACCCTCGCGCCCATCATTTTGACCACGCCTCGAGGGAATGGAAAGCGGCAGGCGACGAGGCCAGAGCCAAGGCTGATGCCCTGCACGGTGTCATCAAAGCGCCTCATTCCCCCCGATAGATGTCTGCTACTGTCAGCGGAACTCTGCATGGATGGCCATTGATGGATACTCAGAACACTGCTCTGCTGAAAGACCTTCTGTCCGCGCGGCGAAGTGTCAGGACCTTCACTGAGAAGCCCCTGAGCTTGACCGCTCTGGACGCGTTTCTTTATGCCGGACAGGGCCGCACTTCTAAGGACGGGAAGCGAACCGCACCCTCCGCGCACGCCCTGCATCCACTCACCTTGAGGGTGGTTGTGCGTCAAGTCGAAGGGCTAGTGCCCGGGGTATACCTGTACGACTCCCCGACAGGAAAGCTCTCCCGAATCGGCGATCTGATCGATCAGGGGACGCTGAGCTCAGCGGCTTTAGGTGATGAACAGTGGTTGGAAGACGCCCCAGCCGTCATCGTCATCGTCGCCCAGCGGGAAGTGGCCATTGATCGTTTCGCGGAGCAACAAGCCGACGGCCTGAGGGGAGCACGCTACGTTGATTTCGAAGCTGGGGCAGCCGTTCAAAATATGTATCTGGCTGTCACGGCAGCAGGTCTGGGCGGTGTGGTCGTGATGGGCTTTGATGACCTCAGGATGAAGGAAGCCTTGCGCCTTGAACGTCCTCTTTTTCCGGTCGCCCTTTTCTGCGTAGGGCATCCTCTCAAATAGAACGACGGCGCGAGGGTGTCAGCCAGGCCCGACCTTTTTGCCGCGCAAACAAAACAGGTCCCGTTTTCAGGCGGGACCTGCGTCGCCAGGGACCTGGCAATGACCAGCGAACCCAAAACCCTTAACGCGGCGCCGGAATCGGTTGTGGCGCGTAGTAGTAGCCCGGAGGCGGTGCCTGGTAGTAGACCGGCGGCGGTTGCTGGATATAGACCGGCTGGGGTTGGACGTAGACCGGTTGTTGAACGTAAACAGGCTGCGAGTTGGCAACGACCGAGCCCACTACGAGACCGCCGACCACGGCACCCAGCAGGGCCGGACCACCCCAACCCCAGCCTCCACCGTGGCCGTAACCATAACCGTACCCACGGGCGTCCGCCTGCCCTGCAATGGCGAGTACGCCAACGAGCAGGACGGCCACTTTCATTTTTGAGAGTCGACTAATCATGATAAGTCCTCTTCTTTGCACTGAACCGGATTTAATAATATCTCCGGACATACTTTTCAGACAGTTCTTTTTGATGAATTCGTAACGCACCAAAGTAAAGACTAGGTAAAGTTTGTAGCCCATTCGTCACTTAACACTGAAACCGAATTAAATACCTGTATCGGGCGGTTTCATGAATACGAAAATAAACCCACAAATGAATGGCTTCCGCGCTTCCATGCTCAACTTTTGACACCTTTATATGTATATAAAACCATACTTCATATTGCCATGATGGCACTTGCGCAGTCGCCCGCCCTGGTCGTGGCCGCACGGGTCGAGCACAGGCTTGACAAGCAGGGTCGAAGCGGTCGATTCTAATTGAGGATGACGATCATCATCCTCACGAACTGCACGAAGCGATGATCCGTCACCTTGCTAGCGCCCTGATCTCGCCAACCCCTTCCAAGGATTCAACCTCATGGCTACCTCATTCACTCAATTCAAGATCGCCCAGCCGGGCCCCGGCTACTGGCGTGTCACGTTCAGCAACCCACCGATCAACCTGATCAATCCGGAAACCATTCTGGAGTTGCAGACACTCGTCGGCCTGATCGAATCCGACAAGGATTTGCGCGTCGTAGTCTTCGACAGCGCCCACGCGGACTTCTTCTTCAGCCGCTACGACCTTGCCCGGGCCGCTGAAACCCCTGTCGCACCAGGCCCGACCGGGTTGCCGGCGTGGATCGACCTGACGACGCGGCTGTCCCAGGCCTCGGCCGTCAGCATCGCGCTGATCCGCGGGCGCACCCGCGGCGGCGGCAGCGAGTTCTCGCTCGCCTGTGACATGCGCTTCGCCAGTATCGAGAAAGCCATTCTGGGGCAGCCTGAAGTGCCCGCGGGCGTGTTGCCGGGCGGCGGCGCGATCGAACGTCTGCCCGCGCTGGCTGGTCGGGCCCGGGCACTCGAGATCATCCTCGGCGGTGACGATTTCGACGCACTGACGGCGGAGCGCTATGGCTGGATCAATCGTGCGTTACCGGATGCCGAGCTGGACGCTTTCGTCGACCAGCTTGCCAGACGAATCGCCTCGTTCGACGGTCAAGCCCTGGGCGAAGCCAAGCACCTGGTCAATCGCCATAGCCTGCCCGAACCGAGCGACCTGCTCGAGTCCATGCAGACCTTTCTCAAGGCGACAACCTGGCCGTCCACCCAGGCCCGGGGCGTGAAGATTCGCGAACGCGCCGTCGGGCTGGGCCTTGAGTTCGAGCTGCGCATGGGTCACCACCTGGGTAACGTGTGACCGTGCACAACAGCGCTTCAGGAAACTCATCAAGGACGATGAGCCTCCAGCTTTGCAGCGATGATGAGTACAATCCTCTTTCTCAGGCGCAGAGATCGAGGATGTTTCCAGATGGGTAATTCAAAGGCGGACAAAGCGCAGAGTCATGCACGCATTGTGCAGGTCGCTGCCGCCCGGTTTCGCGAAGCCGGTGTCGAGGGCATCGGCGTCGCTGACCTGATGAAGGACGCCGGGCTCACCCACGGTGGTTTTTACCGGCACTTTGGCTCTCGCGAAGAACTGGTGGCCGAAGCCGTCGAACACGCGTTGCACGACGGCAGCCAGGCGGTGGTCGCCATCGCCAACAGCACGCTGGACAGACCCGCCTTGTTGGCCGTCCTGGTGGATGGTTACCTCAGTGCCGCGCACCGCGATGGCTTGGCGACCAGTTGCGCCGTGACGACCCTGGCCGGTGACGTATCGCGCTGTAATGATCGAACCCGCTCGGCCTACACACAGCAAGTCGACACCTACCTGAAACTGCTCACCCAACTGGTCGCGAGCGACCAGCAGCCATCACGTCGGGTAAAGGCCATCGCCGCACTGTCCGCGCTGGTGGGCGCTGTCTCGCTGGCCCGTGCGGTGAACGACGAAAAGCTCTCCCAGGAAATTCTCAAGTCGGTTGCTGACGAGCTGAAAGCGCAGCTGGGGTGATGTCGGCGGGCGAGTGACAGCGAGGCCCCGTCGATCAGGCTGGAACACCCAGGATGATATGAGAGGCCTTGATCACCGCGGTGGCGCTCACGCCAGGAGCCAGCCCCAGTTCCGCGACGGCTTCACGGGTCACGATCGAGAAGATCTCAGTACCGCCCGGCAGGCGGATGACCACTTCGGAATTGACCGCGCCGTCGCTGACACGCGTCACCGTACCGCTCAGGCAGTTGCGCGCCGACAGGCGGATATCGCTGGACTCGGTCATCAGCATCACCCAGGGCGCCTTGATCAGGGCGACCGCTTCCTTGCCGACCGCAATGTCCAGGCTCTTGAGGCTGGCCATGGTGACGACCGCGACCAGTTGCTCGCCGCCCGTGAGGGTCAGCACCACCTCGGCGTTGACGGCACCATCCTGCACTTGGCTGACCGTACCTTTGAACACGTTGCGCGCACTGACCTTCATTGAGCGGTTTCCTTGTTATCGAAGAGTGAATCTACCCGCCATGATCAGAACTTGCGTTGTGTGAATGCAACCATAGCGATCAAAGAGGGCCATCTCCACTCCTCGGTCTTGTCAGTCATCTTCTTCAAGCTGCAACAACGCACTCAGCGTCTGGCGCTGCCTGATCAGACGATGCTCGCTACCCGCCACCAACACCTCCGCCCCATGGGTACGGCTATTGTAGTTGGACGACATGGAGGCGCCGTAAGCGCCAGTGGTATGGAAAACCAGGTAATCGCCAACCTCGGCGGCGGGCAGCAAACGAGACTCGACGATCCCGCCCTCGGACTGGGTGAAAACGTCGCCTGACTCGCAAAGAGGCCCGGCGACAACGGTGGCCCGCATGGGCAACGGCTGATCGCGCCGAGTCAGCAGCGAGATCTCGTGATAGCTGCCGTAGAGCGAGGGGCGCATCAGGTCATTGAAGCCGGCATCCACCAGGGTGAAATGGTTACCGCCCATCGGCTTGGTGGCGCGCACCTCCGATACCAGCACACCGGCCTCCGCCACCAGAAAGCGTCCCGGCTCGATTTCCAGGCGCACCGGATGACCCAGGTGGCGTTCAATCTGCTTACGGGCTTGGTCCCACTGGGCGAAGTAATGATCGACATCCACAGGCTGCTCGCCCGTTCGGTAGGGTACTGATAAACCGCCACCGGCTGAAATGGCTTCGATATCCTGGTCCAGGCCCACGACCAATTCGGCCATGGTGCTGCACACTTGTTGCAGATGCTGGTAATCCACCCCGGAACCGATGTGCATATGTACCCCCACCAGGTGCAGACCGTAGTCCCGAACCAGTGTCAGGGCTTCTTTCAATTGGGTGTGCCAGATTCCATGCTTGCTGTTTTCGCCACCGGTATTGGTCTTGCGACTGTGCCCGTGACCGAAGCCCGGGTTGATCCGCAGCCATACGCGGTGACCAGGGGAAAGCGGCCCTACCTGATGAAGCATGTCGATGGAGCCGATATTGACCTCGACCTGCGCCTCCACTACTCGCTGCAAAGTGGCCCGATCAAACACATCGGCCGTGAACACGATACCTGCCACCCCCTCCACAGAATCGGTACTGAACCCGGCCTGCAGCGCCCGCTCGATCTCGCCGAGAGAAACCGCATCCACCCGCGCCCCGGCCTCGCGTATCAAACGCAGGATATGGAGGTTGGAACAGGCTTTCTGGGCAAAGCGCACCGTATCGAATGCAGCCAACTGCTGGATGCGCTCTTGAATCAAGCGGCCGTCATACACCCACAAGGGAGTGCCGTGCTGCTCGGTCAGTTGCAGCAGCAGGTTATCAGCAAGGGTTTTCATATCAGCAGGCCTCAGGCAAGCAGTGCGCGCAGCGATAGGCTATCGCGCTGTTGGCAGCATGATGGAGAAAGACGAGCCAGTCATAAAATATCAATATTCAGCAAGACCATTCATTTATGATATGACCTTCAAAACCGGTGAGCCCAGGCCCATGTCCGCCACGTTGCGTCATATAGAAGTGTTCAGGGCCGTGATGACCTCCGGCAGCGTGACGGAGGCCGCGGCCATGCTGCATACCTCCCAGCCGACGGTCAGTCGCGAACTGGCGCGATTTGAGCAACTGACTCAACTCAAGCTGTTTGATCGTGTGCGCGGCCGTCTGCGACCGACCGCACAGGCCCTCTCGCTGTTCGAGGAAGTACAACGGGCCTATTTCGGCTTGGGGCGGATTCTCAATACGGCGGCGTCATTGCGCGAGTTCGAGCAGGGTCAACTGTCCATTGCCTGCCTGCCGGTGTTCTCGCAATCCTTGCTGCCCAAGGCGTGCCAGCGTTTCGTGACGCAGTTCCCCAAGGCGAGCATGAGCATCACGCCGCAGGAATCACCGCTGCTGGAGGAGTGGTTGTCGGCTCAGCGCTACGACCTGGGGCTGACCGAAGTGACGAATGCACCACCGGGGACAGAGTTGTCGCCCTTGATGACGGTGGATGAAGTCTGCGTCTTGCCGACCGGCCATCCGCTTCTGGAAAAACCGGTGCTGGCACCTGAGGACTTCGCCTCGAAACCTTTCGTCAGCCTGTCCAGCCTTGATAGCTACAGGCAGCAGATCGACGAGGTTTTCCGCCAGGCCCAGGTCGAGCGGCACATGGTACTGGAGACCCACAGTGCCGCTTCGGTCTGCGCCATGGTTCGCGAGCGTGTCGGCCTGGCCATCGTCAACCCACTGACGGCCCTGGACTTCGTCGGGCAAGGCCTGGAGGTCCGCCCGTTCACCGTCTCGATCCCCTTTACCGTTAGCCTGATCAAACCCTTGCATCGGCCGGCTTCCAGGCTGGTCAGTCTGTTTGAAGAAGCGTTGCGGGAACAGGCTGCGGTGGTTGAAGCCCGATTGGCGGCAATCAGTGCTCATTCAAGAGTGAACTTGTAGAATTCGGGCTTTGATGCTCTTACTGGCTACAAGGGTGTACGAAATTGTTCGATGTATTGGCCGAAATGATTTTTCACGCCATTTGCTTTCCCGTCGGCTGGCCCATCGTGAAACTGGTCACACGAGGCAAGTATCCGGCAAAGCAATCATGGTTCGCTGATACACCGCAATCCGAATGGACTGCTGCGGTGGGGGCTGCTGCCCTGGTGGTCGCCATGATGGCGGCCCTGAAGCAGTTTGTTTTCCCATAACAACACCTTCATGTCCAAACTCGCAAAGCGTCAGAGCAGCTTTCCCCTTCTTGATTTACAGACCATTCGCGCTTGACGATGGCGTCAGCAGTGAATACCCTTGTCAACAGAGCGCGAAATCGACTGCCTTGCAGGGCAACAGGCGACGTAGGTACCTCGGCGATGCTGCAAAGTCGGCGTAAGGTGAGACCTCTCATCCCATTTCCTGAGGATGCTAATATCAGGATTCAATTCCCAAAGGGCAGCTTCTCAAAGCTGCCCTTTTTCTTTGCCTTCCAACTCGTAACGCCGATACAACAACTCGCCTTGGCGATGCTTGTTCATCGACCTTGAGGGGGCATGAAAGAAATTCCAGAGAATGTGTCCTCGCTGAATGTCTACCACTACGATCATGTCGTTTTTGGCTTCATAGGCATTGATAAATGCCAATCGATGCCCGCCATGGGTATATGCAATGCGCCATACCTCAAAAGGGCCTGTCAGGGTATCCAGAGCGTGTCTAACATAGCGTTCCCGCGAATCTGCACGCTTCTCAACAATATGATTCAAACTATTGCGCGGCACGCACGCTGTACCTACTGGCGTTTCAAAATAGACGGAGGCAAGTGAAACGTCAGTGAATCCGAAATGCTCACGAAGAATAGCAAGCGCTCCGTCAAAATTATCAGCGCGCGCAACCTCCTCAAGTGCGGGAGATCTTAGCTCTCTGGTGAGTTTTCGAAGATCGGGCAAATCAAAATCAAACCACTTGAGCTGACCTGGCTCTTCCCTGACCTGTAGGCTCGCATCTGTAGTCATTAAATGTATTCAACGATTGCTGGACACCTAGACCAGCATCAACTTTGCCGTAAACTTACGCACATCTTATCATTTAATTGCTAAAACCTCTTACCCACCCAACTCGCACAAACAGACAAGACAATTCCCACACACAAAGCCAGAAACACCCATATTGACCGCTAACAAAACTTCCAGCATTTAATATTAAAACATCAATCAGAATGAAGAAAGTTAACTCATAACCATAGCTCAGACCACATCAGCCTGAGCCCTTGGTGTGTGCAATTTTCAGATATGAAAAGCCTGCCGCCCCACCAACAACCATTTGCCGTGCTGCTTCTGCCAGACCTGGAAGTTTTCGATCTCGGTGGGAATCAGCTCGCTGCCCTTGATCGCCTGTCCCGAAAAGTGATGACGGACGAAAGCCACGTCACCTGACAGGGTGATGGTCTGGTTCTGCATCTCCAGCGTCTTGAACGCACTTTTCCCGGTTTCGATATCGCCGATAAAATCTTTCTTGCCCTGCACCTTCCCGCTGGAATGCCCGTAGGTCAGGTTCTCGGAGGTCAGTGCTTTCAGCTCGGGAATGTCCCTGTTCAACATGGCCTGGGTCAGATGGTCCACCGCGGCGGCAACCTCCTTCTCTCCCGCCGAAGGGGCAGCAGCTACGTAGCCACTGAAGAGGCACAGGAAACCAATAAGCAATTTGATCTTTTTCATGGGGCATTTCCTTGTTGTTATGGGCACGGGAGACAAAAGGACCTGACACCGCCTCGGGCCACTGGCGCCAGGCATCACGATGGATGCCTGGATACGCGCGTCAAGCGGGAGCGGTTGTCGTTGCCGACCATATCGTCAGTCATCGTACAACACAATAACCTTTTGCCGGACAATGCCACCGACGCAGCAGTGCCAGGGCCCAGGGCGCTGCCGCCAGCCCTCCCCTCAATGGGGAAACCCGGCCTCCACGCTTCGGCACAGAAGCTCATTGGCCTGCCTCAGATTACCGGGCTGGCTTGAGTGAACGATCCAGATATCCATGTCGAGCGCGAAATCATCCAGGTTGATGACCGAGAGTTCGTTGACGTACGGGCTTGTCTGCAGAAGATGCCTGGGAATCAGCCCAAGCCCCAGGCCGGCCGCGATCATCCGCATCTGGATAGCCGCGCCATGGGTGTCCACGCCAAGCTTCAGCCTGCGTCCTTGCCCACCCATCGCCGCCTCCAGTGCTGCCCGATAACCGCAGCCCACGGGATTGAGGATCCATTCCTTGCCACACAGACTGCCGATGTGGGTCGATGCGTCGACGAGGGGATGCTGCTTGCTTTGAACCACGAGGATCTCGAGGGTGGCGATTTTCCGGCCACTCAATCCTGGAGGCAGGCCACTCGGAGCCGGCTGCATAAGCGTCGCCGCATCGAGCTCGCCACGAGCCATCAGTTGTTCGAGTTCAGAGCTCCAGCCGGTGACCAGCTGCATTTCCAGGTTCGGGAAGGCGTGTTTCACCGCCGTCACCATCTCGAACACCACCGCATCGGCGACGATCTGGGTGAACCCCACGCGAAACCTGCCGCTTGGCCCCGCGTCTTCACGAGCGATGCTCAACAGCGAATCCGCCTCCCTCAACAAGTCTGTCGCCTGCTGGTAAATCCGCTGGCCCATGGCCGTGGGAACAGGCGGCCTGCTCGTGCGATCGAACAAGGTGACACCCAGGGACTGCTCAAGATGCTGGATCCGCCGCGACACCGCGGACTGCGTCAGGCAAAGGGTCTCGGCGGCCCGGGTCAGGGAAGCGCACTCGATCACGGCGGCAAAGGCCTTGAGGTCCTCGAATAGCATGCTTATTACTCATCATAATTTCAAAAATTATGCGCTTGATGAATCATGAGTTCCAGCTTAGCTTCGTGACACGCGCCGTTGATGGTTTGGCCGTACCACCCACTCAAAAGGATTGCCCCCATGCCTTTAGCCAGAATCGATGTAGCTGCCGACACCTCCCCCGAAACCGTTGCCGCCATCAGCGATGTGGTTTACGAGGCCATGATCCAGACCGCCAATGTTCCTGAGCACGACAAGTTTCAGGTCATCAACCGCCATGCCAAGGATGAACTGATCTACCCGGCCGCCGGTTACCTGGGTATCACCTACACGCCGAACATCGTCTTTATCCAGGTGACCTGGAATGCCGGACGAACGGCTGAGGTCAAGAAGGCGTTCTACAAGGCGATAGCCGAGGGTATTCACACCAGGACCGGGCTGCGCAAAGAGGACGTGTGGATCAACCTGATCGATGTAAAACGCGAGGACTGGTCGTTCGGCAACGGCGAGATGCAGTACGCGCCAACCGAATGAGATGACATTTTAAATATTGGGGTGGCGCATTCAATACGTCGCCCCATTGGCGGCTACACTACAAAGCACGGCCGCCTATCATTCGTTCAATTGATAGTAACCATCAAGGAATGCAAGTTCTGTTTTTCTGTCAAAGGAGGAGGATAGCGTCATGCCGAACCGACTTCAGAAGGAAAACGCGCGATGAGAATTTCTACCTTGCTGGCTCTTGTCGCCGTATTGACCGGCGGTTTCCTCGCCACCGCTCCTGCCTATGCGGCCGACGACCAATCCTGCCATTTCCTCCCGGTGGCCGACAGCGCCGCCAGCCTGAAGCACGCCCAATCGGTGGGGGTGCTTTACAGTGAAAACACCGTCAGCACCCTGCAGTACCTTGAGCGCTACCACAGCGTTGCACTGAGCGGCGCGAAGAATGCAGCCCTGGACCCACGCATCAGCGACGCGTTCGTCAACAGCTCCGATCCGAAGCTGGCCATCGACTGGCTCATGGGCTCGTTGCAGAAACAGTTCGCCTCGGTAACCGTCTACGACAACCTTGATGCGCTGGTAAAGGCCCGTCCTGATGTGGTGGTGATGCTCGACACCTACAGCCGCCTGGTGACCAAACGTAATAGCCAGTTCGAAGCGCGTTTCGTCGCCACGTTCTACGACGCGAACCTGCAGTACATCGGCAAGGCCGAAGGCTTCGGTGGCAAGGAACTGCCTTCGGTCTGGGTCCATGGCAAGGCCGCGCCGGAGATTGCCGCGCAAATCAATCAGCAACGCGATTTGCAGGTCAACGCCCTGAAGCAGTTCGATGCCTCGCTCAAAGCCTTGGTGACCACCGGTGAAACCGATCGGGTCGCCACCAACTGATTCCATACATCGCCCGGGGGAGCCACGCTCCCCCTTCTCTTTTAACAGTCATCTTCCGATAGCCGGATACAGGCTGATTGGCGTCAGTGCGAGTACCTTCGAACACGACACGATTAAACATTAAGATTCGCATTTAAGAACATAAGCGAACTGCACACGAAACAAATTTTCAATCGCCCTGATTATTTAAATAGCCTATATATCCCTTAAACTTTTAAGTATGCTTTATTCCTTGATCACGCCTGTTTCAAGGCGAACGCCAATGATTGCCAATCACCTCAAAACCCGCACCTGGTTAGCCGGAAAGCCTTGACTGTCGCGGGCTGAGAGTCATTTGCAAATAAGGGAAGAAGTTTCCAATGAGCGATGAAAAGTTCTCCGCCGAACACGAGGACGAACGCTACAGTCCTGCCGAACGTGCGACAGCGGCGTCCCGTTGTACGTGGGTCAGTGTCGGCGTCAATCTGGCGTTGTCCTGCATTCAGATCATCGTCGGTATCCTGTCGAAATCCCAAGGCCTGATCGCCGACGGTATTCATTCCCTGTCGGATTTGATTGCCGACTTCGTGGTGTTGTTCGCCGGTCATAAAAGCAAGCAGGACGCCGACGAAGGCCATCCCTATGGACACCTGCGCTTTGAAACCGCCGCCTCGATGATCCTCGGGCTACTGCTGCTGGCCGTGGGCATCGGCATGATCGGTTCGGCCGTGCTCAAGTTGCAAACCCCGGAATCCATCCAGAAGGTGCATATCACCGCGCTGTGGGTGGCGGGCGCCGCGCTGGTGACCAAGGAGCTGCTGTTTCGCTACATGCTCGCGGTGGCGAAGAAGGTGAAGTCGAGCCTGCTGGTTGCCAATGCCTGGCATGCACGCTCGGATGCGGCCTCGTCGCTGGTGGTGGGGGTCGGTATTGTCGGCAACCTGGCGGGCTACCCGATTCTTGACCCGATTGCCGCGCTGGTAGTCGGTGGCATGATTGCCAGGATGGGTTGGTCGTTCGGCTGGAACGCCCTGAATGACCTGATGGACAGCGCCGCCGATGAAGAAGAGGTGGCATCCATTCGCACCACGCTCCTGGAAACCCCTGGCATCAAGGGCGTGCACGATGTACGCACACGCAAGATGGGCGACATGCTCACGGTCGATGCGCACATCGAAGTCGAGGCCTCGATATCCGTTGAAGAAGGGCATGCGATTGCCGTGGCCGCCCGTGAAAACGTCATGCTGCGTCATCGGGTCCTGAACCTGATGACACACATTGACCCCTGGCATCGGCCGGACCTGGACCATCTCGCCCCCTCCAGATCCTGAGCCTGAAACCAGACAGCGTTTACCAGGCCTGGAGCGGTCGAAGCCGCTTCGGGCCTTTTAACGACTGTTCTTCAGACTCTTGCGCGTCGCATGTCGCTCCAGCGCCAGTTCGATCAGGCGACTCACCAGCTCGCCATAGCTCATCCCCGCCGCCTGCCAGAGCTTGGGGTACATGCTGATGCGGGTAAAACCGGGCAACGAATTGACCTCGTTGATCAGCACCTCGCCATCAGGGGTGAGAAACACATCGACCCGCGCCAACCCGGCGCAGCCCAGCACCTGGAAGGCCTCGATGGCGTGCGCGCGAATGCGTTCGCTGTCCAGTTCGCTGATCGCCGCCGGCACCAGCACTTCGGCGGCCTGCTCATCAATGTATTTGCTGTCGTAGGAATAGAAGCCGCTGCGCACGACGATCTCGCCGCAACCGCTGGCAATCGGCTGGTCGTTGCCGAGGATCGCGCATTCGATCTCCCGTCCGCTGACCGCCGATTCGATCAGGACCTTTTCATCAAAGCCCAGCGCCAGGGCCAAGGCGGCCTGATACTCCTCGGCGGTCTCGACCTTGCTCACGCCCACCGACGAACCCTGGTTCGCCGGTTTGATGAACAGCGGCAGGCCCAGCTTCGCCTGCGCGGCCTCAAACCCGAGCCGCGCGGCGGTGGCCCGGTTCACGGTGATAAAGGGTGTCACCGCCAACCCGGCATCGCGCAACAGACGCTTGCTCACGTCCTTGTCCATGCACACGGCCGAACCGAGCACATCGGAGCCGACAAAGGGCAGATCGGTCATGCGCAGCAAGCCTTGCAGGCAACCGTCTTCACCGAGGGTACCGTGGACGATGGGGAAGATCACATCGACCTGCTCCAGCAGCGCCTGGCTGCTGGTGTCCACCAACTGCTGGCTGGACTTGCCGGGCACCACGGCCAGTTCGCGATTGGATTGGTTCAAGGCGATAAGCGCCGGGTTTTCGGCATTGATCAGGTAGTTGGAGCTGTCGTTGAGGTGCCAGCGGCCCTGCTTGTCGATCCCGATCAGGATCGGCTCGAAACGCTCGCGGTCCAGTGCATCGACCACATTGCGCGCCGATTGCAACGACACCTCGTGTTCCGCTCCCAACCCACCGAAAATAATCCCGACTCGCAACTTGCCCATCTTCCGACCTCGTGTCCAAATCTGTGTTCCAGGGGGATTCCCTTTGTGCGCAGACTATTCGCAAGGCACTGGTTTGGCATCCCCTGATTTGTGATTTTTTGAACACATCGCCCATGCGGGAGACTTATTGTTCGTCGCGCCAGTTCACATTCACTGTCTGGCCGGCCTCGCCATTCAGGACAATACTCTGCCGGTTCTCACGACCATTGCGATGGCTGACAATCTCGTATTTGCCTGCGGGCAACTTGACGTACAGCATCGGCCCGACCTGGGTCAGCGACAGTACCGACTCCCCGCCAGCCTTGTTGATCGTGATGTCCGCATCAGGCACGTACTCGCCCTTGGGCCCCACCGTCGCAACAATGTGCAGGTTGTAACCACGGGTTTGCTGCAAGGCCTGGGTCTCATCCTGGCCGATGCCTCCCACCAGGTAAGACACGCCGTTCTGGGTTTGAGGCGATAACTGCACCGCCTCCTGGTTGATCGGCTCACTCTCACCGGCCGCCCGAACCGTCGGCGACACGCCCAACAGCACAAGACCCGGCAAGGTACAGAGCAAAAGAGCACGAATGGAGATCATGATGGACACTCCCTGGCTCCACTGGAGCCCGAGTCTCATCCTTCAGGCGGGGCTACCGCCTGATTTCATTCGACAGGCAGCGGCGGATCTCTGGATGGCGAGCGAGCTGCGCGGATGAGTGGGGGTTGGTTTCACTTCGCAGCGCATGCGCCTTAAAGTCTAGTAGCGGCCGACCATCGGCTTAGATCAATTTCAAACCAGGTCGAGATCGGATAGGACTACCGGCTTCCAGGCGCCCTCATGAAAACGCCCGATGGCTGGCATCGGGCGCGGGTCAGGCGGGACAGAGACTCAAGCGGCGTTCAGCACACTCAGGTCCAGGCGCCCTTCGCGCAACGGCGGGCACCAGTAATAGCCGCCGGTAATCGGCCGGCTGAAGCGATACAAGCCGTCGACGATGCCATCGTCCAAACCGCTCATGCGCCGCAATTGCGCCTCGAAGGCGTCGAAGGAATGGCCGAACGCCAGGAACATCAGGCCGGCGCCCTGCTCGTTCGCCCACGGCATCGAGCGGCGCACCACGAAGGCCTCCGGGGCAAAGCCCTCCTGGGCGGTACGTTTGACGTGGGCGGACTCCGGTGCGTCGTCCAGTTCTTCATTGTCGCTTTTGCGCCGCCCCATGATGTTGTCCTGCTCATGGGCTGGCAGCGCGGCGAAACCGTCCAGGTCATGCTGCCACTGCTGGATGGCGGCAAAGCTGCCACCGTCCGCGGCGATCCCCGCCGCCACCGCGGCCTCGTCCACCGGGTTCTCGGTGCCGTCTTCATAACCGGTCAGGTCGTGGCCGCTCTTGTGACGGAAGGCCTCGGTCATCTGCACCAGCTTCAGGGCCGGCGCCAGCGCCTGCTCCAGCGCGCGGCTGCGGTGCAGCAAGTCGCCACGGTCGTCGCCGTGCAACCAGCACCACAGGGCATGCTGGGTCGACGGATTATCCACCCCCACGCCAGTGATGACAGGAAAGGCCCGCAGCCCCTGGACATGACCAGCCAGCGCCTGCACCAGCGACTCGCCAAAACCGACCACGGTGTGCTTTACGTCCACCAGCCGGGCAAGATTGTCGAGTGCAGCCGGCAATGCTTCGGCGGATTCAAGGGCAAAGAACAGGTGGCGTGCCTGCAAGGGCACAGGCTTGGCAAGGATGCCGGGCTGGTAGTGACTCATGGGAACTCCTTTGGGAAAGCACGGAGTTTACCTTTGTTGCGCCCGCGACGCTTGCGACTGAAGCGACGGCGACCTCAGAGCTTCTGCGTCATATAACGACCACGCCCGGTTTTCTTGGCCTGGTACATGACCCGATCCGCGGCCAGCAGCAACGCATCGGCGGAACTCTCGCCGTTGCCCAGGGCGATACCGATCGAGACCCCCACCTGGCAAACCGTACCGGCAACGAGAAAGGGCGTACTCAGCGCCGCGATGCATTTGGTGGCCACGGTACTCACGGTGTCTTCGGCATCGGTCCCAAGATCGCTCAACAGGATCACGAACTCGTCACCACCGATGCGCGCCAGGGTATCGCTCAGCCGCACCACCGCGCCAAAGCGCTTCGCCACCTGACGCAGGACCTCGTCACCGGCGTCGTGCCCGAGGGTGTCATTGATTCGTTTGAAGCCATCGAGGTCCATGAACAACAAGCCGACCTGCGTGCCTTTGCGCTGGGCCTGGGCCAACACCTGGCGCAGGCGGCCAGAGAGGTGATGCCGGTTGGGCAAGCCCGTCAGCGTGTCGTGATGGGCGATCTTCTCGAGCTCGGCCTGCTTCTCGTTGAGCTTGAACAACAAGCGATTGAACGCCGAGATCAAATGACCGACTTCATCGTTGCGCACCACCGGCAAGGGCGCATGCGGCAGTTCGTCACGGGTCATGCAGTCCGCCTGGGCAGCGGCATGGAACAGCGGACGAAAGACAAAATACAACACGATGGAGCAGATCGTGCCGAACAGAAAAATCGAGGAGATGGCCCCCCTGATCAAGAAACGCTGGGTTCGCTCAACGGTTGAAAAGGCCTCGTGGCCCGGCAGGCTGGCAACAATGAACCAGCCCGTGCTGGGGACGGAAACCATGGCGCGGACCTCTTCCTTGCCCTCGGCGTTGAGCGTGATCCCGGTACCGCGAAAACCCGCCATGGCCTGGTCCAGCAGGGCATTGAGGCCCGGCCGCGATACCGGCTTGAAGCCGATCCCCTGCGCGGAAGATTCGACCTGCAGGCGACTTTCCGGAAAAACCAGTTGGAACTCGCCCGTTGTGGTTCCCCCGCGGCTCTGCAACAAGGAATCAAGAAAACCGGGGGCGGAGAGCGCCATCATGCCAACGATGACGCCCTGCACCTCGCCCGCTGCATTCCTGATCGGCGCGGAGATCGGCAGCATCGGCTCCGCGTTCGAGCGGCCCTCGATCGGCCGGCCGATAAAGGGCTTGCCGGCCAACCCGGCTTGAACATAATCACGATCCGCATAGTTGCTATCGGGCGAAGTTTCCTGATTGGAATCGCCTGCCACCCGCTTGCCATGGGCGTCGACGATGAAGACATCGGTCGAGATCAACGCCTGGTAGGGAGAACGCTCCTTCAGCCAGCCGCGCAGTTGTTCAGGTTGTGCCAACAAGTCGAGGGGCACGCTGGCCGCAAGGCGCTCGATCAAGAGCCGGCGTCGAACAATCTTGCTGTCGACATCGTGTGCGACATAAGTCGCCAACGCCAGTTGCTGGCCTTCCACGACGGCGCTCAGGTCCTCGCGCAGGAAATGGGTCAATACGTAATAGCGCACGATAGCGCCAGACACGACAATGCACAGCGCCAACACCAGCAGTCGGGTCAACACGCTGTTGTAGAGTCGGGTAAAGGTCAAAACTGCATGATGTTTTTTTGACATTATCGAAGTGTAACCGACGACATTGCACTTTTCGCTATTTTCCCCAACCCTGCGCAAACGCCGTAGTAACGCCTTGCATAGGCCGAATCGCGCTTAGCCCATATGCACTGAACATCACTTATCAGGAGCTGGACCATGTCAGACACCAGAAACGCCTCGTTTGATGCCATCGCCCGGGAACTCGGCTACAGCTTCGACGGTGAAATGAAGATCGGCGGCAATTACGTACCGGCGGTGCAGAACGATCTTGAAGTGTATGTCAGCGGGCAGATTCCGCGCGTCGATAATACCGTGATGGTGACCGGCCGAGTGGGCGCCGAAACCACGCTGGAGCGGGCGCGGCACGGGGCGCAGATCAGCACCATGCGGGCCCTGGCGATTTTGCGCCAACTGCTCGACGGCGACCTGGGACGGATCCGGAAAGTCCTGCGCATCAATGTGTATGTGCAGAGCGCGGCGGACTTCACTCAACAGAGTGAAGTCGCCGACGGGGCGTCCGAGGTGCTGTATTCGGTATTCGGCGAGGCCGGGGTGCATACGCGCACCTCGGTCGGGGTGTATCAACTGCCGAAAAACGCCTCGGTCGAGGTGGATATGGTAGTGGCGCTCAACTAGTCAGCTGGTTGGCGAACTGCCCGACCGCATTGACCACCTTCTGCGCGCCGTCCTGGATCTCGACGATCACCGTACCCGCCTCCGCCGCCAGCGCAAGACCTTCCTCGGCCTGGGTCTTGCCGCTGTTCATCAGCGACACCGCATCCCGCGCCATGTCCTGGTTCTGCCGGACCACGCCGACGATCTCGTCCGTGGCCTGGCTGGTGCGCGAAGCCAACTGCCGCACTTCGTCGGCCACCACCGCGAACCCACGGCCCTGCTCACCCGCGCGCGCCGCCTCGATGGCCGCGTTGAGCGCCAGCAGGTTGGTCTGCTCGGCAATCCCGCTGATGGTCTTGACGATGGTGCCGATCACCTGGGACTGCGCATTCAAGGCTTCGATGCCATCGCTGGCGGTTTGCATGTGCGCGGCCAGGTCGCGCATCACTTCCACCGCCTGGGTCACCACGGTGGTCCCGCGCTGGGCGGTGCTGTCGGTCTGCAACGAAGTGCTGTAGGCAATGTTCGCGGCCTCGGCCACGGCCTTTTCCTGGTCCACCTGGGCGGTAATCACGGTGGCGAACTTGACCACTTTGTAGAGCTTTTCGTTGGCATCGAGTACCGGGTTATAGGACGCCTCCAGCCAGACTTCGCGGCCATGGCTGTCGACCCGCTTGAAGCGACCGGCGACGAACTCCCCGGCGTTCAGGCGCTTCCAGAAGGCCTGGTATTCAGCACTGTTGTATTCCCCCGGCTCGCAGAAGACACGGTGATGCTTGCCCTGGATCTGCGCCAGGCTGTAACCCATGGCATTGAGGAAGCGGTCGTTGGCGGTAAGCACTTCACCGGCCAGGTTGAACTCGATCACCGCGGTGGAACGCAACAGCGCGCCGATCAGGTTTTCGTGCTCGCGGGACGATTCGATGGTACGGGTCAGATCGTTGGAGTAAATCGAAAAATGGCGGATTCGCCCCTGGGAATCGCGAATCGGTTGCAGGATCGAACGCAGCCAGGCTTCCTGGCCATTACCACGCAACAAACGCAGCGCACCGCTGAAATGCTCGCCCCGGTTCAACGCATTCTTGAAGCGCTGGTGAAAGTCCGAATGCTTGAGGTAGTCCGGCACGAACTCATCCAGGCTGTGTCCCACCAGCGAGCTGCTCGGGTAGAGCATTTCCTGGATGAAATTCTGGTTGGCCGATTCGATGCGACCGTCGGGGTCCAGGGTCAGCACGAGCATTTCCTGCTCCAGGCTATCCTTGACTTGCTGGACGCTGGAGAGTTCTTCGCGAAGAGCCGAGAGCTCCTGCTTCAAGCGGTTGTTAAACATGGGGGCACCGATGGGCAAATGAAAGCGCGGGTAAGCTGTCATTGCCATCGGCTAGGGTGGTTTTTTCTGAAGGAGGACCCCGGGTTATTTCCGGCGAGCAGCCCGCGGACAATTCGACTGAATTTTTCCCGCTCCCGGGGATCACTTTAGAACGACAAGGACGTATCCCAAGGAGGATTCTCAGGTTTATGAGCACCGCAAAGCTTTTCGTTATCGACTACACCCTTAATGGCATTCCCAAGTCCTTCGTGATCCGCTTGGAGCACATGGACAATGCCGAGGCCTGGCACTGGGCCAGTTGTGATGCCGGCGTGGGCCGCATCGGCAAGTTCGGTCGAGAACGGGTGAAGAAAACCAGCAAACCCATGGCCGAGAAATTCGGCATCGACGCGGTGAGCTGGCGCCAGGCCTGAGGTGCTCCCACCAAGCGGCCCGGGAGCCGTTCATTGCCCTGGCCGCGCTTATTCCGGCTTGAGCAAGGCCTCATAATCCGGACTGATTTCCGCCAGGATCATCAAGGCCGCCGCCCCCAGCGCCACGGCGTCGTGTCCGGCGGTGCCGAGTTGAAGACGTGGGTACTCGCGGTCGCGACGACTGCTGATGGAACGGCTCAACGGTTCCAGCCCCTCCACCAGGCGATTCATGATCGCGGGCGGCAAGAAACCACTGATCAGGATGGTCTGCGGATCGAGCAGCGACTCGAGGATATTGATCGCCTGGCGCAGGGCCGGCACCGCCTCGTCGAGCCAGGCCTGGACACCGGCGGCAAAGCGCGGCTCGCTCATGTCCCAGGCACCGATGTCCTGGTCGGCACGCTGGCCCAGATGCTCAAGCAGGGCAGCGATGGAGATGTAGCGCTCCAGGCAACCGTGGTTGCCGCAATGACAGACCTTGCCACCCGGCACCACGGTCATGTGGCCGATTTCCCCGGCGTTGTGCCAGTGCCCGGAATACAAGCGGTTGCCCAGGTACAGGCCGGCCCCCAGGCCGCTGCCGATAAACAGGTGGACGAAGTGCTGCAGGTCGCTGGCAATGCCGTGCAGGCGCTCGCCCATGGTCGCCGCCGTGGCATCGTTTTCCAAAAGGACCGGAAGACCAACCGCCTGTTGCAGGCGCAAGGCAATATCGGGCTCGTCCCAACCGGACATCGCGGTCGGGCCCACCGCGGTCATGCCCTCGACACTGAATGGCCCCGGCAACGCCACGCCCACGCCGAGGAAACGTCCGTGGGGCAAATGCCCGCGAAACGACGTTACCGTCTCGAGGATCAGCGGCAACGCTTCATCGAAACTGGGGTAGTTCACCGCCAGGGTGACCTGGGCGCGGGTATTGCCCAACAGATCGAGCATCACGCCGATGATCGAGTGCTGCGCCACGTGAAATCCCAGGGAGAAGCCACCCTCGGGGTTGATCGACAGCGGCACCGGCGGCTGGCCACGACCGATCTTCTCGGCCGCGTGCACCAGCAGCATCCCCTCCTCCTGCAACTCGGCGACGATGTTCGACACCGTTTGCGCCGTCAGCGAGGTCAGCCGCGTCAGGTCGGCACGGGTCAGGCGCCCGCCCAGGCGAATGGCTTCGAGGATCACCCGGCGATTGTGCAGGCGGGCGTGTTCAGCGTTGGTGCCGGTGGTCACCGTGCGGGTGTTCTGAAGACTTTTCATGGGCGGATGATCGGTGCTGCCAATTAATTAAATCAAGTTGAATTAATACTCATGGCGTGCTTTTCTATTCCCAGGTCGCCGCAGTGCCTCAGGGCGTCCCAGAACCCATAACAATAACAACACCGAGTCGATGCAAGTCGGCGCCGGCACGCAGCACCTTAGCGACCTGCCCGCCACCGTCTATCACTCGCGCAAAAGGACGTCACAGCATGAGCACATCCACTCCCCCCGGGCAGGGCTCGTCCGGCAGCAAACGCAAGATCGGCCTGTTTCCCGCCACGGCCATCAACATGAGCCAGATGTGCGGCGTCGGCCCGTTCATCACCATTCCCACCATGATCGTCATCATGGGCGGCCCGCAGGCATACCTGGGCTGGATTCTCGGCGCGCTGCTGGCCCTGTGCGACGGCCTGGTCTGGGCCGAACTCGGTGCTTCGCTACCCGGCGCCGGCGGCACCTACGTCTACCTGCGCGAAGCCTTTGGCAAACGCACCGGCAAGCTGTTGCCGTTCCTGTTCGTATGGACCGCGATGCTGTTTATCCCGCTGATCATGTCCACCGGGATCATCGGCTTCGTGCAGTACCTGACCTGGTTCTGGCCGGACATGAGCCAGACCACCGGCGACCTTATCGGCCTGGTGCTGATCTGGCTGATCATCGTGATGCTCTGGCGCAAGATCGAATCCATCGCCCGCCTGAGCATCGTGCTCTGGGTGATCATGCTGGCGAGCATCGCGGCGCTGATCGCCGCGGCTTTTTCGCACTTCCACCCGGAGCTGGCCTTCAGCTTTCCCGAAGGGGCCTTCAACCTCGGCGACAGCAGTTTCTGGCTCGGCATGGCCGGAGGCCTGACCATCGGCATCTACGACTACCTGGGCTACAACACTTCGGCCTACCTGGCCGGGGAAGTCGAACAACCGGGCCGGGTGATTCCCAAGTCGATCATCTGGTCGGTGCTCGGCATGCTGGTGGTCTACCTGTTGATGCAGGTGGGTGTGCTCGGCGTGGTGGACTGGCACCGCATGCTCGACCAGAAGTCGGCGGCCTATAACTCCGTGGCCTCGGTGCTGCTCAGTGAAACCTGGGGCGATACCGCCGCGGCCGTGGTCACCGTGCTGATCCTGATCACTGCCGTGGCCTCGGTGTTCGCCGGCCTGCTCGGCGGTTCGCGGGTGCCGTTCGAGGCAGCAAAGGACAAGGTGTTCTTCAACGCGTTCAGCGTCACCCACCCCAAGCACGACTTCCCGGTCTACGGCATCCTGAGCATGGGCGTGCTGACCTCCGGCGGCTTCATGATCGGGCGCCTGACCGACCTCACCACCCTGATCCAGTTGCTGACCACGGTGATGATCCTGGTGCAGTCGGTGGCGCAGATCATTTCGCTGTTCGTACTGCGCAAGACCAAGCCGCACCTGAGCCGCCCCTACACCATGTGGCTGTACCCGGTGCCGGCGGTGATCGCCCTGCTCGGCTGGGTCTACATTTACCTGGCGTCCAACCACAACGCCCCCGGCGCCTACCCGATCCAGTGGTCGCTGGTATGGGTCGCGGCCGGTTGCGTGGCCTACCTGTTCTGGGCGCGGGTGCAACAACTCTGGCCGTTCAACAAGACAAGCGATACCCATGACGCACGAACCGCTGAATAACCCGGACGCCACGGCGCCCACCCAAGGTGTGCTGCTGGCGATCGACGTCGGCGGCACCAAGACCCAGATCGCCTGCTACGACCCGGTCAGCCAGCACCTGAGTACCCGCAGGCTGACCACCCATGCCGACGGTGCCCGCGGCGTGCCAGCCTTCGAGCGCATCCTCACGGCGGCCCGCGCCTGCGTCGGCGACTTTGGCAATTCGCGGGTGGCCAGCGTGGCCGCGGTGTTCCCCGGTGTGGTACGCGGTCGCCGCTTGCTGATGGCACCGAACACACCGGGCTTCGAAGACCTCGACCTGCCGTTGCTGTTGGGCGAAGGCCTGGACACCCAGGCCGTGCTGCTCGACAACGACGTCAAGGCCGGCGCCCTGGCCGAGGCCCGTTGGGGCGCGCTGGCGGGGGTCGACAACGCCATCTACCTCAATCTGGGCACCGGCCTCGCGGCGGCGGCCATCGCCAATGGCCGTTTGATTCGCGGACAGAACGGCGCGGCCATGGAAATCGGCTACATGATGGAGCCCTTTCTCGACCCGATGTACCCCGAGCTGTGGCGGACCCACGCGCAGGGTGCCGCGCCACTGGAAGAGTTTTTCTCGGGCGCTGCGCTGACCCGCCTGGCCACGGAAATGCTCGGGCAGGGCCACCGCGCCCTCGACCTGTTTGCCAGCCGTGACCTGACGGTTCGCCAGGTACTGGAGCGGCGCATCGCCGGCATGGCCGTGCAGGTCAGCAATCTGGCCGTGGCCCTCGATGTCGAGCGTATCGCCATCGGTGGCGGGCTGTTTCACCAGGCTTCGACCCTGGCACCGGCGCTGAAGCAACTGATCGGCCAGGTGGTGCCCTTCCCCCCGGAGATTGTCGCCGCCCACTTCACCCATGACGCGCCGCTGTGGGGCGCCTTGAGCATGGCCATGGACGCCGCCGGCCTGAGCTTCATTCCCGGCGATCTTCTTTGCGTACCCGACAGCCCACGGGGCTGACGGACACCCAGGTATTCACCTTATGTCACTGATGCTCCAGGAAACCCTGTCGATACCCGCCGTCGTGCAACGCATGCTCGACGATGATCGCGCCATCGCCGCCCTCGGCGAGCAACTGGCTGCCGCGTTGCCGGAGCTGATCATCAGCGTCGCCCGTGGCAGTTCCGATCACGCGGCCGCCTACTTCGGCTATGCCATGATGAGCCAGGTCGGGATTCCCTGGCTGTCGATCCCGCTGTCACTGGTGAGCCTGCAACAACCGCCGCTACGCCTGAAACACTGCTGGGTGGCCGCCCTGTCGCAATCGGGCAAGAGCCCGGACCTGATCGCCAGCGTGAACTACCTGAAACGACTGGGCGCTCGCGTGGCGGCCTTCGTCAATACCGCCAAGTCGCCGCTGGCCGCCGCCAGTGACGCCGAGGTGCTGCTGCCGGCCGGGCTGGAACAAAGCGTGGCCGCGACCAAAAGCTATGTCGCCATGTTGATGGCCGGGGTGCAGACCGTGGCGGCGCTGAGTGCCAGGCTGGGCCAGGACAATGGCCTCGGCGTCGCCCTGCAGGAGTTGCCCGCCGCCCTGGCGCGAGCAGCCGACGCGGACTGGTCGCTAGCCCTTGAGGTCTTGCAGCCGGTCGACAAGATGGTGGTGATCGGACGTGGCCCGGCATTGCCCATCGCCCAGGAAGCGGCGCTGAAACTCAAGGAAACCTCGGGGATCCAGGCCGAAGCCTTTTCCAGTGCAGAGGTCCGCCACGGACCGATGGAAATCATCGAGGCCGGTTATCCGGTCCTGCTCTTCGCCCCGTCCGGCCCCGAGCAGGCCGGCACCCTGGCGTTCGCCGAGGACATGCGCCAGCGCGGCGCCCGGGTCTTGCTGGTGGCGCCACGGGGAACGCCCGGCGCGAACCTGGTCAGCATGCCGACGGCCCACCCGTTGCTGGAGCCATTCACCATGATCCAGGGCTTTTACCTGATGGCGGCCAAGCTCGCCGAACTGCGTGGCCGCAATCCCGATCAGCCACGCTTCCTCAAGAAGGTGACCGAGACGCGCTGACCACGCAAAACCGCCAGGAACGGACGCGGCTCAGCAGCCGCGAACGCTCGAAGCCTCGGCCATCGCCGAGGCGCGCGGCCCGAAGTACAAGGCGATCAGCACCCCGACGACGCCCATCACCGCGCAATAACCGACGCAGACCCACGAGCTCCAGGGCATCAGGCCGATCAGCAACAGCGGTGTGGTGCTGGCCCAGAGGGCGTAGGCGATATTGTAGGTAAAGGAAATGCCCGAGACCCGGATGCGCGCCGGGAACAACCCCACCATCACCGAAGGCACCGCCCCCACCACACCACAGGCCAGGCCCGCCAGGGCATAGGCCAGGCCAATCCATTCGCCGCCATGGATCAGGCAGCTGTAGAGCAGCGCGATACCCAGTGGCAGCAAGGCGCTGTAGAACAGCACCGCGCGCCAGGCCCCGATCCGGTCCACCAGCCGACCGGCCAGGACACAGCCGATGTTCAGGAACACGATCCCCAGGCTGCTCAAGGCGAAGGTATGGCTGGCACTCATGCCGAAGACCTTCTGCATCACGGTCGGCGTAACCACCACGAGCACCACCACCGCCGAGGTCAGGACGCAGGTCAGCAGCATCGCCGGCAGGATCGCCCGCCGGTGGGTGCGCAAGACCGCCTGCAACGGCACCTCCTCGCCTTCTTCCCGGCGCGCCTGCAAGGCCATGAACACCGGGGTTTCACTGAGCCAGCGGCGCAGCCAGACACCGATCACGCCAAACACCCCGCCCAGCAGGAACGGAAAGCGCCAGGCGAAATCGAGGATTTCGCCCGGGCTGTAGATCCGCGCCAGGGCGGTCGCGGTCAAGGCACCCAGCAGATAACCGAAGGTCAGCCCCGCCTGCAAAACCCCGAGGGCATAACCGCGGTGCCCGGCTGGCGCGTGCTCGGCGACAAAGACCCAGGCACTCGGCACTTCGCCGCCCACCGCCGCGCCTTGCAACACCCGCAGCAACAACAGCAGCAAGGGCGCCCAGTAACCGATCTGGGCATACGTCGGCATGATCCCGATCAGCAGGCATGGCAGGGCCATCATCAGGATGCTCAGGCTGAAGACCCGCTTGCGTCCCAGGCGGTCGGCGAAGTGTGCCATCAGGATGCCGCCCAGCGGTCGCGCCAGATAGCCGGTGACGAAAATCCCGAAGCTCTGCAACAGCCGCAACCACTCGGGCATTTGCGGAGGAAAGAACAGCTCGCTGAGGGTCAGCGCGAAGAACATGAAAATGATGAAGTCGTAGATTTCCAGCGCACCGCCCAACGCCGCCAGGCCCAGGGTCTTGTAGTCGGACCGGGCAAAACGACGGGTGTGCGGAATGTGATCGGCAGTCATGAAAACACCCTGGCAACGTATTCAAATACCACAACGGCCGTTCGCCAGCCGCTGCAAAAATCGGAGGATACCTGAGTTTGCCAAAGGCATTGGGCCGACATCGCCGGTGTCCGTCAGATTGCAATATCACTCTGCTACTAAAGAGAGTCAGAAAATCTCCCCGGATTGATTTATCGTGGGCACCTGCTCACAGATTGCGCTCCCAGCGCTTCGTCTGTAGCTCCCTAATAAGACCAAGAACAAGAGGACCTTCCCATGGCCGCTGCTATAGAAACCAGCCGCTACGCCCGCTTTGCCCTGCGCTGCTCGAACTGGGCCGAACGCTGGTTTCCCGACTCCTGGGTGTTTGCCGCGCTGGCGGTGATCGTCGTCGCCCTGGCCACCCTGGCCATCGGCGCCAAGCCGAGCGAAGCCGCGATGGCTTTCGGCGACGGCTTCTGGAGCCTGATCCCCTTCACCATGCAGATGGCCTTTGTGGTGATCGGTGGCTATGTGGTTGCCAGTTCGCCACCGGCGGTGAAGCTGATCGACCGCCTGGCCCGTATTCCGAAGAATGGCCGTTCGGCGGTGGCCTGGGTCGCGCTGATTTCCATGGTTGCCTCGCTGCTGAACTGGGGCCTGTCCCTGGTCTTCGGCGGTTTGCTGGTCCGCGCCCTGGCGCGCCGCACCGACCTGCGCATGGACTACCGCGCCGCCGGTGCCGCCGCCTACCTGGGTCTGGGTGCCGTCTGGGCCCTGGGGCTGTCGTCGTCCGCCGCCCAGTTGCAGGCCAACCCGGCCAGCCTGCCACCGTCGATCCTGTCGATCACCGGGGTGATTCCCTTCACCCAGACCATCTTCCTCTGGCAGTCCGGCGTGCTGTTGCTGGCGCTGATCGTGGTCTCGCTGGTGATCGCCTACGCCACCGCACCGGGGCCCGACTCGGCCCGGGATGCCAAGGCCTGCGGCGTTGATCCGAGCTTCAACCTGCCGCCGCTGAGCCAGCGCACCCGCCCCGGCGAATGGCTGGAATACAGCCCGCTGCTGACCATTCTGCTGGCCCTGCTGGCCGCCGGCTGGTTGTTCCATGAGTTCTCGACCAAACCGGCGATCAGCGCCATCTCCGGCCTGAACACCTACAACTTCCTGTTCCTGATGGCCGGTGCCCTGCTGCACTGGCGCCCGCGCAGTTTTCTCGACGCCGTGGCCCGCGCGGTACCGACCACCACCGGCGTGCTGATCCAGTTCCCGTTGTACGGTTCCATCGCGGCACTGATGACCACGGTCAAGGGCGGCGACGCGCTGACCCTGGCCCATCACATCTCGACCTTCTTCACCCAGATCGCTTCGCACGACACCTACGCCTTGCTGATGGGCGTGTACTCGGCGGTACTCGGCTTCTTCATTCCTTCCGGTGGCGGCAAGTGGATCATCGAGGCGCCCTATGTGATGCAGGTGGCCAATGACCTGAAATACCACCTGGGCTGGGCCGTGCAGATCTACAACGCGGCCGAAGCGCTGCCGAACCTGATCAACCCCTTCTACATGCTGCCGCTGCTGGGCGTGCTGGGATTGAAGGCGCGGGACCTGATCGGCTTCTCCTTCGTGCAACTGCTGGTGCATGCGCCGTTGGTACTGTTCCTGCTGTGGGCACTGGGGACCACCCTGGCCTACAACGCACCCGTCATGCCATAGCGGTTGCGACAAACCTGCAAGCCGCTGCAAGAGTGCTGCTATTGGCGCTCTTGCAGCGACCCGAAAAGTATCAAGAAAGATGCAATCTCAAAAAACGACGACGCTAATCGTCACAATGCTGAATTGATGCTGAATAAGTGCGCAAGAACACAAATTCTGCGAGTCAATGATCGGCATCATGTATTAGGCTGTCGGGACAAACCGGCACGATCGTACCATCGCGTGTTTCCGAGCGTGCCCTGCCCCCACCCGTCGTGCTTCAAGGTGGATAAACCATGGACCAATGGAAAGAAGAGCAACTGCGGCTTCTGGGTTCGGCGCAAGACGAACAGGAACTGTTCGAGCTCTTGCCCGGTCTGGTCAAGCAACTAGGCTACCCCTATTACTGTTATGTCAGGCTGAACCTCGGTGCCGTTCCCTGGATAAAGAACAATTATCCCGAGGAATGGAACCAGTACTATCAGGACCACAGCCTCCACGAGATCGACCCGGTGCTGACCCGCGCCCGGCATTCGCACCTGCCCGTGCTCTGGTCGTCGGAGATTTTTGCCAAGGCCCCTGCGTTCTGGGCCAAAAAGCAATCGTTTGGCATGCTCCATGGCTGGTCACAGGCGGTACAGCATGTCCAGGGTCATCAGAGCATCCTGTGCGTCGCCCGCCCCAGGGGCGAAATCGATCGTCGCGAGCTTTACCAGAAGGCCGGGCATATTCTGTGGCTGTGCAATGTCCTGCATTCAGTGGTCACCCGCGACCTGCCCGCGCCCCCCACACATCTGCTATCCCCTCGGGAAGTCGAGGTATTGAAGTGGTCGGGCGAAGGTAAAACCGCGCCGCAGATCGCCCAGTTGCTTGAACTCAACGTGCGCACGGTGAACTTCCATATCGCCAACGCGATCACCAAGACCGGCACCACCAACAAGGTCGCGGCGATGGTTGCGGCCATTCAATCCGGGGCCCTGTAAGGTCCCCGGGACACCCTCGCATCCCGGCAAAATTCCGTCACGCAATCCCTGCCCCATTCCTTCGACAATTGGCATACTGCCCGGCGGCAGAATGGATCTGTCGCTGTTCCGTCATATTGCGTTGCTAAGTTGCGATGCGAAATATTTTGATACGTCAAACCCAGCCAGCAGGAACCCAGGATGAGTGACGAGAAAGACCTCGACCAGTCGCAAGCGCCCGAAACCGATAACCCCACCGACACCAGTCGCCGCCGCTTCCTCGGTGGCGTGGCCGTGTTGGGTGTTGGCGCAACGCTGACCGCCTGCGGTTCCCCGAGCGAGCCCGGCAAACCGGACACCCGCGAACTGTCGGGCGCCGAGCTGGACAAGGCGCTGCACGAGCAGGTGAAAACCGTGGTGGTGATCTACGCCGAGAACCGCAGCTTCAACAACCTGTTCGCCGACTTCCCCGGTCTCGAGAAACCCTTGTCGGCCCTTGCGGCGGCGGACTACCAGCAACGCGACCGTGATGGCAGCCTGCTGCAGACCCTGCCACCGGCCTGGGGCGGTGTGCTGCAGATCGGCCCGCAAAGCGTCGACGGCGTGACCTATCCGGCGGAAACCCAGTTCCAGCAGAACCTGCCCAACGCCCCGTACGCCCTCAAGGGCCCGAACGGCGAGGACCTGCCCCTGAGCCTGGTCACCCGTGACCTGTGGCACGTGTTCTACCAGAACCAGATGCAGATCAACGGCGGCAAGAACGACCAGTTCGTCGCCTGGGCCGACTCCGGCGGCCTGACCATGGGTCACTACGCCCAGAACCGTTACTCGTTGCGTCTGTGGGACGTGGCGAAGGAATTCGTGCTCTGCGACAACTTCTTCCAGGGTGCCTTCGGCGGTTCGTTCCTCAACCACCAATACCTGATCAGCGCGAAGGTCCCCTTCTACCCGGACGCCGCCAACTCGGTGGCCAAGCCACAGATCGCCACGCTGGAAACCGACGACCCGCTTGGCACGCGCTTGAAGCCCCTGGAGAAATCCCCGGCCAGCGCCATGACCGGCGCGCCGCAGTTCGGCCCCAGCGCGTTGACCCCGGATGGTTACGCGGTGAACACCATGGCTCCGCCCTACTGGCCGACCTGGATCCGCGACACCGATCATCCGGACTATGCCAAACCGGGTTTGCCCACGGTGCTGGTACCCCAGGGCCACGAACACATCGGCGACAAACTGTCGAAGAAGAACGTCGACTGGGCCTGGTACGCCGGTGCCTGGCAGGTCACCCTGGACCAGTTCAAGGACTCGGCCGGCATTCCGAAGATCCCGAACTTCCAGTACCACCATCAGCCGTTCAACTACTTCAAGCAGCAGGGTCCGGAAAACCCCGCCGAGCGTGCCAAGCGCCTGCGCGATGGCGGTTTGGGTGAAGACCCGAGCAGCAACAAGTTCCTCGCCGATGCCCAGGCCGGCAAGTTGCCAGCAGTGACCTTCTACAAGCCCCAGGGCAACCTGAACATGCACGCCGGTTACGCCGACGTGGCATCCGGCGACCGGCATATCGACCGCATCCTGAAAGTGCTGCAAGAAAGCCCGCAATGGAAAAACATGGTGGTGGTGGTCACTGTCGACGAAAACGGCGGCTGGTGGGACCACGTGGCGCCACCGCAAGGCGATCGCTGGGGCCCGGGCACGCGGATTCCGGCCCTGGTGGTCTCGCCCTTCGCCCGCAAGGGCACGGTGGATCACACGGTGTACGACACCGCCTCGATCCTGCGTTTGATCACCCGGGTGTTCCAACTGGAAAAACTCGACGGTCTCAAGCAGCGCGATGACGCGATGACTGCCCGTGGCCAGAAGCCGATGGGCGATCTGACCAACGCACTGCGTTTCACGGCCTGACCAATGCCGCTTGTCCCTCGCTCCCCCACGGGGAGCGAGCCTTCTTTCGGATGGGTCCGACAGCCAATTGCGACACACTTTCCCACTTGCGCCAAACAGCGAAAAAAACACCGACCAGCGGCTTTTCTCCTGGCCGCAGCTGATCCAGTATGGCGCTGCCCTCGCATTGATGGGGCCAACGCTGAAAAGGATCTGAGCATGTCAAAAATCGCCGTATTGACGAGTACATTAGCCGCACTCACCCTGAGCACCCTCGCCCACGCCGATGTCGAAATGAAACTGGGCAGTAAGGAACGCGTCACCCAGCTTTTCGCCTATCCCAACAATTGCAATGTCATCTGCTTTCGCCCCTGGACCCTGGAACAGACCGCCGAGCACTATCTGAACCAGAGCGTGAAGCGTGACGGCTACCCCAACGCCAAGGTGACGGTGAAAGCCGACGCCGGCCAGCTCTATGCCCACTTCAGCGGCGTGCCGAACGGTTATGACAAACCGCTGGAGCAACTGCTCAACGCTGGCGAACTGGCCTACAAAGGCGCCTCCAAACTGAATGCCGACGGTAAATGGGCCTACAACTGGTACCTGTTCCTGCCGCTGGGCCTGGCCCTGGACAACCGCAAGAGCGTCGAACTGCTGCACTTCCCGCCGGATTACTCGTTGACCCAGGCCCAGGACTACCTGGAGTCGGCCACCACCGATCGCTGGGCCGAGCTCCTGACCGACAACGGTATCCCCAAGGATCAGACACCGGGTTACCAGACCATCATCGACATCGCCCCGATTGCCGCGCCGTCCAACGCTGGCAGCACCCTGGAAACCGTCTACAGCTACTTCACCGACTACCAGACCACCATGGTCAAGGAAGTCAGCATCACCACCAAGGGCACGGCGTTGCCGATGGTGGCCTTCGGTGCACCGGTGCGGAACTGGATCAAGCAGCAATATGGCGCGGACGTCGGTGTGCTACAGCTGGGCCTCATCCGCCCGACAGCGGGGGCGATCGTACCGGTGCTGGGCTCCAATCACCCGAGCTATATCTGGTACGCAGCGGACCCGGCCAGCTATGGCGGCGATCAGGCGAAGGCCGACGCGGCGGGCTTGAAGGTCATGGGGCAGGACTTGAGTGCCGCCTGCTGGCAGGCTGGCATGGGCCAGAAACCGGGCGGCGATCCGGCGGCGCAGCTGAAAAGCTGTACCGACAACTGGCAGGTGACCAACACGCAAAAAACCTGCGTGCTGTTCTATGAGTCGATACGCAACCTGTCGCCAGCCGATGCCGAGAAGAAATGCTCGACCACGGAGATCAAGACGCAGCTCAACGAGTTGAAGAAACCGGCGCCGGCGCCAGTGACGGCGATGCCGGTTATCTGACCAACGCTCCTGCAGGGTTTGTGTCAGACACCAAAACCGTGTTCGACACAATCCTGCAGGACCTCAGGGTGCATCCACCGGCCGCAAACGGTACTGCGGCGGCAACTGCTCGATGCCGCTGATGGTGGCGTTCAGACTCTTCCAGCGCCCATCCTTGATCCCGTAGATGCAACCATGGATCGACAGGCTCTGCCCACGGTGCCAGGCGTTCTGCACAATGGTGGTATGGCCGACGTTGGCCACCTGCTGGATCACGTTCAACTCGCACAAGCGGTCGACCCGCTCTTCCTCGGTTGGCAACTGCGCCAGCACTTCACGGTTCTCGTAGTACAGGTCGCGAATCGAACGCAACCAGCCATCGATCAGGCCCAACTGGCGATCCTGCATCGAAGCCCGTACGCCACCGCAACCGTAATGGCCAGTGACCAGGATGTGCTTGACCTTGAGCACATCCACCGCGTACTGGATCACCGACAGGCAATTGAGGTCGGTGTGCAGCACCACGTTGGCCACGTTGCGGTGCACAAAAAGATCGCCCGGCAGCATGCCGACGATCTCGTTGGCCGGTACCCGCGCATCGGAGCAGCCGATCCAGAGAAACTCCGGAGTCTGCTGGCGCGCGAGCTTGGCGAAAAACTCCGGGTCTTCTTCCTTGATCGCAGCGGCCCAGCGCTCGTTGTTATCAATCAGATCCTGTAGTTCGTTCATGCTCTGCTGCCTCAAGATAGTCCGAAGTTATGACACCCGACCCCGGCTTGGGGTCACGTGGGAAATCCTCAGTCAACCAGCGTACACGCCATCACCACCGCATCCTCGCGTCCACCCACCGCCGGGTAGTAATCGCGACGGCGCCCGACTTCATTGAAACCATAACGCTCATACAGGCGGAAAGCCGCCCGATTGCTGTCGCGCACCTCGAGGAAACACTCCCGGGCCTCGGCCGCATGGGCCCGCGACATCAGGTGTTCCAGCAGGCGCAAGCCCAGGCCACGGCCCTGGCTTTCCGGCTTGACCGTGATATTGAGCAGATGTGCCTCATCGAGAATGATCTGCACCACACCATGCCCGACCTGCTGGCTACCTTCGAACATCAGCCAGATCTGATACTTGCCCAGGCCATCGAGGAAAATCCCGCGGGTCCAGGGATGGCTGAACGCCGCGTATTCGATCTTCAGAACCGCATCCAGGTCCGCCTCGGTCATCGGGCGAAAACTTACCGCATCACTCATCGTTACTTTTCCATCGCGCCATCAGCCGGCGCATGGCTTGCCAGACATCAGCCTTGCGCTGTGGCTCATCCATCAATAATTCCAGACCGGGCAGCGCCCAGGCCGATCCCAGGCCTTCGACCTGCAGTTCACGGTTGTACGATTCGGCATTGGCTTCGCCGGCAAAACGCACCGCTGGCAGGCCGATCAGCCACAGGCAGGCACACTCGCCCTCTTCCCGGCGGGCCTGGACGAAGCCCTGGACAAAGTCCCGTGCCGCGTCCGGCCCCTGGTCGAGGTTGCCGCGCACCAGCAGTGGCCAGCGCACCGGCTCGCCGACGATCTGCGGGCTGTCCGGCAGCCCGGCGGCGCGAAGCATGTCCTTGAGCAACAGGTAGGCCGGATCGCGGCTCTGGAAGGCTTCGCCTGTGGGTAACTCCACCAGCACCAGGCAACGCCCGGCGCGCAACAATTGCAGTGCGAAGCGCGGCGGCGGGACCTGAGCCACCTTGACCGGGGTCGGCGCCTCTTCAGCAGCGACCGCCGGCTTGCTTTCGGCACGCGGGGTCGGCGAAGGCCGTGGCACTTCGATCTTCGGCCGCTCGACAGGCCTGCTGGCCACCGGTTCAGCGGCTTTGCGCGCTTCAGGCACCGGGGCCTGGACCTCGACCAACGGCTCCAGCTCGACAAACAACTCCGGCCGCGACGGCGCGGCGAACGGCAGTTCGGTGCGGGGCAGCCAGTGGACCACCTGCATGGCGGTCAGATAAGCGCGGCGGCGGGACTCGATAAGCAAAGGTCGGCCATCTGTGGATAAGTTGAAGCAGGGATTCTACCGCCCTTCGGCGAAGATCGCCCGCAGTTGATCGCAAGAACGCCAAGCCTCTGATCAGCTGGGGATAAATCGGGCGCGGCATGCAGTACAATCGCTCCTTTTAATTTGCCAACCAGCCGGCCTCTCCCATGATCGAACCCAAGCGCGTCTTGCGCGCCCTCGCCGAGCACTGGGCCCTTCTGGAGCCTCTGTGCGAACACTTCGACCAAGGCACCCTGAGCCTCGGTGAACTGCGCCAGCAACTGGCTGCCCAGCAGCTGGACAGCACGCCCCAGGACATCACCAGCCTGCTGGACGTGTGGATTCGCCTCGATATCCTGGTGCCCGTGGCAAAAAGCCCGAACCGTTTCGAGCTCAATGCCCAGATCCACGACTTCCTCGCCTACCTGCGCCGTGAACACCGTTTGGGCCTGTGCCTGGAGATCGAAGCCTACCTGCGCCACCTCGAGCGCCTGGCCGGTTATATCCAGGACGCCTTCGATATCCGCGACGGCAACGACCTGGCGCGCCAGTTGCGCCTGCTCGACATGCGCGTGCGCGATGTACTGAAGAAGCTCGCCAACGACGAACAGGCCCTGGTGGCCGTCGCCGAGCGGGCCAAGACCAGCGACCGGCAGATCCCGTTGCGCCAGCGTTACGCCGAGGTCCTGGCGACCTGGGACGAATACGTCGAGCCGATGATCCAGCTGGTGAACGCCGACGGCGCCTTCGAACAGGGCGTGCGCAAGGTCGAGAACGTGCTGTTGCGCATGCTCAGCGAACAGCAGCGCCTCGGCCACCTGGTGGACGACGACATGCTGCTGCGCACCCACGCGCGGATCCTCGAAATGCAGACCAGCGCCCAGCTGACCCTGCGCCATGCCCGCGAACTGCTGCTGCCGCTGCGTGAAGAAGCCCGCCGGCACAACGCCGTGACCCGTGGCGCGGCCCTGGCCCTCTCGGTGATCCGCCGCAAGGGCCTGGACGCGGTGCCGCAAGCGGCGATGCCGATGTTCACCCGTCCGCAGAGCACCTTTCTCGGCAGCTCCGGCCAGGTCGAGGCCTATGTCTACGCCCTGGCCCGCTTCGAAGCCAAGCCATCGCGTTTCCCCAAGGCGCACAAGTCGTCCAAGGGCGGCGAGTCGCCACGGGCCCCGCGCACGGTCAAGGAAATGCTCGAACGCTGCAGCGACGCCCTGCCGATGCCGGACCTGATGAGCTGGCTGCTGGAGCAGGAGCCGGACGGCGCCACCGACGAATTGCTCTACTGGTTCTCGCGCCTGTCGCGGGAAAAACGTTTCCAGCGCGAGCGCCTCGAACGCCGCGACTACCACACCCAGGAGCACCAGGTCAGCCTGCGCTCCTTCGCCCTGCTCTCGCGTGTCGAAGAAGCCGGCGAGCATTCCGCGAGCACACCTCATGCATCTTGATCTTTCCGAACTGTCCCAGCTGGCGCCGATCTTTCGCGAGCTGTTCAAGGGTTACCACGTCAGCCGCCGCGACCCGGAGCTGTACGCCCAACTGTCCAACTGCCAGGATCAGTACCGCACCCTGTTCAAGGCCCTGGGCTTTGAGCTGGTCTGCGACACCCGTGGTTTCTACTACTTTGTCCCGGACAATGCCGCCGCCCAGGTGAACAAGACCGCCCAGCGCCTGGCGCTGTTCACCTTCATCCTGGTGGAACACCTGGCCGACCAGGGTCGCGACCCGGTGGCCGTGCTCGATGGCGGTAGCCTGGGCCGTGACGAACTGCCATCGCTGCTGGAGAAATACCGCGACCTGTTCGTCCAGGCCGAAGTCACCACCCAGGAAGAGCTGGAAGAGAAGATCATGCGTCGCATGACCCAGCTCGGCTTCGCCCTCGAAGAACCCGGCCTGTTCCGCTTCCTGCCGCCGATGCACCGATTCCTCGACGTCTGCCTGTCGGTCCAGCAGGACCGCGACATGGCCGCCAGCCTGCACAGCGTGCTGCCATTGCCGACGCCGGTACTGGTGGACGACGACAGCGACGAAAAACTGCTGGAAACCGATGACCCGCTGGACCTCAGCGAATTCGTCGAGCCCACCGAAGAAAGTGAAGAGGACGCGCTGGCCCGAGCCATTGCCGCCGAGCAACAGGAGATGGACGCATGAGCCAGGAACGCTACGGTATTCGCCGCTTCGCCCTGCTGAACACCGCCGGCTACAGCCTCGGCCTGTTTCCCCTGGAACACCCGCTGTCGGTCTATGGCGCGAACAACCTGGGTAAATCGGCCTCGATCAACGCCTTGCAGTTCCCGATCCTGGCACGCATGTCGGACATGAGCTTCGGCAAGTACAGCCTGGAGCAGTCGCGGCGCTTCTACTTCGCCACCGACACCAGCTACATCCTCGTCGAAGTCGCCCTGCCCCACGGCCCCCATGTGATCGGTGTGGTCGGGCGTGGCCCGGGCGGCGGTTTCGGCCACCAGTTCTTCGCCTACGCCGGACGCCTGGACCTGGCCCACTACCAGAAAGACGACACCTGCCTGCGCCAGAAGGAGCTGTTCAACAACCTCGAGCGCAACGGCCTGAAAGCCTACGAGCTCAAGCCCGATGAACTGCGCCGCCTGCTGGTCGGCGGTCATACTTCGATTCCGCTGGACCTGACGCTGATCCCGCTGCGCTCCACCAGCGAACAGAGCCTGAAGACCTTCCGCGCGCTGTTCATCAACCTGCTGCACATGCGCGAGATCACCGCCGCCAAACTCAAGCAGCTGTTCCTCGATGCCTTCGAGCACAGCCTGCGTTCCGGCAGCGTCGACTATATCGCCGCCTGCGAGGAAGCCTTCCGCGATGTGCGGCGCATGGAGCAGGATTACAACGCCATGGTTGCCGCCGGTCCCCTGGTCGAGGCGCTGGCCTCGGGGGTCCGCCAGCGCGATGTGCTGCGCGGCAAGCTGCACCGTATTTCGCCGCTGCTGGACTCGCTGCTCGGCACCTGGTCGGACTATGCCGGTGCGCGCAAGGAAGAGCTGGTCATCCAGTCCGAGCATTACCGCAATGAACAGGATGCCCTGCAGAACGACCAGCGCAGCAGCACCCAGGAACTGATGCGCCTGGAGCGGGAGATCAGCGACCTGCAACGCTGGCTCGGCGAGTTGTCGGTACTCAAGAATCGCTTCGCCCTGGTCAACGATGTGAAGGTGCTGGAGCAGCAACTGCTGGCGGCCAAGGATGCCCACGACGAACTCGCTGGCGCCCTGGCCCAGTCCCGGCAATTCAGCGCCGAGGATCTGGAAGAGCGCCTGCGCGACCTGGAAAAACGCCTGAAGTCGGTGAAGCAGCAACTCGATCACGCCGACAACAACAGCTATGCACGCCTGCGCGAAGAGTTCTCGCAACAGGATGTCGAGCGCCTGATGCGCCTGTTCAACAGTGCCCTGTTCAGCCTGCCCCTGGGCGAGCACGGCATTGCCCTGGACGAGGAAGGCGAGTGGGTCAAGTCCATGGAACTGATCCTCGACGGCTTCAAGGGCGAACGCTTCGAAGTACCGGGCCTGTCCATCGACCTGTCCCATATCGAGCCGCCGGCGTTGCAGGCCCTGGCCGATCGAGCCGCGCTGCGGGACCAGAAGGAGCGCCTGGAGAAAGAGCTCAAGCAACTGAAAACCCAGCAGGCCGTGGCCGCCGACCGTGCCGCGAGCAAGACCCAGACCGAAGCGCTGTACCAGCAGGTGCTGGATGCGCAGAAAGCCCTGGAGGATTTCCGTCGCGCCCAGACCCTGAGCGCCGAGGAAGGCGACAAGCTGGAACAGCTCGCCCAACTGGAAGCCGCACAGGATGAACTGAAGCGCTCCAGCGATGCCTTCACCGAACGCGTCCAGCAACTGTCGGCCAAGCTGCAACTGGTGGGCCGGCAGATCGGCGACATGGAAGCCAAGCAGCGCACCCTCGATGACGCCCTGCGCCGTCGCCAGTTGCTGCCGGCCGACCTGCCGTTCGGCACGCCGTTCATGGACCCGATAGATGACTCCATGGACAACCTGCTGCCGCTGCTCAACGACTACCAGGACAGCTGGCAGGGCTTGCAGCGGGCCGACGGGCAGATCGACGCGCTGTACGCCCAGGTACGCCTCAAGGGCGTGGCCAAGTTCGACAGCGAGGACGACATCGAGCGCCGCCTGCAACTGCTGATCAACGCCTATGACCACCGCACCGACGAAGCCCTGACCCTGGGCAAGGCACGCCGTGCGGCAGTGACCGATATCGCCCGGACCCTGCGCAATATCCGCAGCGACTACGACAGCCTGGAACACCAGCTGGCGTTGTTCAACCGCGAGATCAACAAGCGCCAGGTCTCCAACCTGCAAAGCTTCCGTATCGTCCTGGCACCGAACAAGGACGCCCTCAAGCACATCGACCAGATCATCCACAGTGCCGGCCAGTACGAGGAAGGCGAGACCCTGTCGGTGTTCGACCTGAGCCAGAGTGCCGATCAGGACAACAAGAACGAAGAGGCCAAGGAATACCTGGCGCGGCTGGTGGCGGCGAACCACAACCAGCTGGGCCTGAAGGACCTCTTCGAGCTGGCGTTCGAGATCACCAAGGTCAATGGCCAGCCAGTGATCCACACCGATATCGACGGCGCGGCGTCCAACGGTACGACCATGACCATCAAGGCGCTGACCAACATGTACCTGTTGCTGCACCTGATGGACCGCGACCAGGCCGGGCGCGTGCGTCTGCCGTACTACCTCGACGAGGCCGCGGACATCGACGAGCGCAACCAGGCGGCGTTGCTGGAGACCAGCCTGCAACTGGGCTTCGTGCCGATCCTGGCGAGCGTGAAGCCGCAGGTGTCGGCACACGTGGCCATCGACCTGGAAGGCGGCAGCGGGCCGAACGGGATCTATATCGACGAAGCGGACTGGAAGTACATCCGCCGGCACGACGAGGTCCGGGCGACGGTGCCAAGCGCAGCGGCGGAACCGGAGCTCGACGAGGTCTGACTTCAAGCGCTGGAAAGCAAAAGGCCGCGATTATCGATCGCGGCCTTTTCATTTCGAGTAGCGGTTATTTACCGAGGCTGATCTTCGGTGCCCAGGTCAGCCATTCATCCTCGAACTTGTCGAACAACGGGAAGGTCTGCAACGGCCGCGCCGCCGCGCCCATGCGCTCGCCATCCGGCGTGGCAAAGGCGATCCCGCCCTGGATCAGCGTCTCCAGCGACTCGGTACGCACCGTTGCGCCCTTGAACAAGCCGAAGTCGACACCAAACCCGCTGGTGTTCCAGAAACGGCTGCCGGTGTGCACCAGCGATGCATAACGGGGCTCGATCAGGATATGGATCAGCACCCGGTCGGCGGTAGCGCCCAGCTCATACCCGGTGACCTTGCCCACCGTCACCTCGCGGTAGGTCACAGGCACGCCTTCCTTCAGCGAACCACGTCGCGCCGCGCTCAGGGTCAGGCTCAAGCCCGCTTGGGGTACCGCCGCATCCGGCGGTTCCTTGAGCGCGACAAAATCCTTCTGCACCCCGAGCTTCTTCGCCGCCGGCTGCACTTCGAGGTACTGCCCGGTGACCAGGGTTTCCAGGTTGGCGGTCTTGATCAACCCCAACTCCGGTTTCACCACCCAGAACTGGCTGCCGGCCCGGGCGATGCGTTCCGGCACTTCGGTAATCCGTGCCGACAGCAGCACCGACTGCAGGTCATCGCTCAGGTCGACGCTTTCGATCTTGCCCACATCCAGGCCTTTGAAACGGATCGGCGTGCCACTGCGCAGGCCGTCGGCGCGATCGACCCGAATGGTGATCAAGGTGCCTTGCTGCTGCGCGTCGTCGTGGTTGGGGAACAGACGGAAACGCGGAATGCGCTTCTTCAGCGGGGCTTTGTCCTGCGGGGTCTCGAAGGCGATACCGCCGGCCATCAGGCTTTGCAGAGACTCGCTTTTCACCTGGATGCCGCCGGTCAGGCCGCCGCTCAAGGTAATGCCGCTGGCGTTCCAGAAGCGGCTCGAGGCGTTGACCAGGTTTTCATATTCCTTCTCGATATGGACGCCGATAATCACTTGTTTGCGGGTACGGGAGAACTGATAGCTCTGTACCGAGCCGACCTTCACCTGGCGGTAGAGCACCGGGCTGCCGACGTCCAGGGAACCGAGGTTATCGGTGAACAGCACCATGTGCAGCCCCGGCGAACGCAGGTCCAGAGGCGGCGCCTTGGCCCGGGCCTCGAACTCACGCTGCGGGTGACCACCTTTGTCGCCAGGGCGAATGGCGATGTAGTTACCTTTGACCAGGGCCTCGATCCCGGTGATACCGGCCAGGGAAATCGACGGCTTGACCACCCAGAACTGGGTACCGTCCACCAGGTAATCCTCGGCCAGCGGGTCGAGGGTCAGCTCGGCGTTGGCGCTGGTCAGGTCGGGGTCGATCTTCAGGGTTTTCAGGCTGCCGACCTGGATGCCTTTGTACATCACCGGCGTACGCCCGGCCTGCAACCCTTCGAAGTCGCTGAGTTTCACCTTGACGCGAATCCCGGCCTGGGCCGCATCGAAATCCTCATAGAGGCGGAACGGCAGGCTCGGATCGGTGGGCGGGCTGTCCTTGCGATTCTCCGGGGTGGCGAAGGCGATACCGCCGGCGACGATGCTCGCCAGGGACTCGCTGCGCACCTTCACACCGGACAGGTTGGCGTCGATGCTGATGCCGCTGGCATTCCAGAAGCGTGTGTGTTTGCGCACCAGGTTGGCGTAGGTCGGCTCGATAAAGACCTTGAGTTCGACCATGTTCTGGTCCGCGGACAGCGCATAGCTCTTGATCTGGCCGACCTGGATCTGCTTGTAGAACACCGGGCTGCCACGGTTCAGGGAACCCAGGCGGTCAGCCTTGATGGTGATATGCAGGCCCGGCTTGAGGTCCGACAGCGGCGGTTCCTGGTTCAACGCCTTGAACTTGCGCTCCGGTTCGCCATCCCCGGGACTGACCGCGATGTAGTTGCCGGACACCAGGGTGTCGAGGCCGGTAATACCCGCCAGGGTCACGCTTGGCTTGACCAGCCAGAAGCGGGTGTTGGTGCGCAGGGACGACTCGACATCCTTGTTCATCTCGATGGTGGCGAGGACCCCCTTGGTGGAGCCTTCGACATCCAGGCTCAGGGCCTTGACCTTGCCGATGGGCATGCCTTTGTAGACGATCTCGGTCTTGTTGGCCTGGATGCCTTCGCCGCTTTCGAAGCGCACCTGGATTTCGATGCCGCTTTGGCTGTACGCACGCCAGCCGAGCCAGCCACCGATAATCAGGGCAATCAGCGGCAGGACCCAGACGGCCGACCAGTTCGAGGCCGGACGGGTTTTGGCTTTTGGCAAATCACTCATGGTCGTCGTCCGACTCCGTGTTGTCCCAGATGAGTCGGGGATCGAAGGTTACTGCGGCAAGCATCGTCAAGATCACCACACTGGCAAAGGCTATCGCGCCAAGATTGGCTTCGACGCTGGCAATTCTTCCAAAGTTCACGATCGCCACCAGAATGGCGATCACAAAGATATCCAGCATGGACCAGCGGCCAATGAACTCGATAAAGCGGTACATGATGATCCGCTGCCGGGCCGACAGCGGCTGGCGGCGCTGCACCGAGAACAATAGCAGGGCGATACCCACCAGTTTGAACGTGGGTACCAGAATACTGGCGACAAAAACCACGGCGGCAATGGGAAACATCCCGTGCTGCACCAGGGTGATGACACCGGACATGATGGTACTGGGGTCACCCTTGCCCAGGGAGCTGACCGTCATGATCGGCAGCATATTGGCCGGGATATAGAGAATCGCCGAGGTCAGCAGCAAGGCCCAGGTGCGGATCAGGCTGTTGGGCCGCCGTGGGTGCACAGCCGCACCACAACGGGTACAGACCTGCTCGTCGCCGTCCTCTTCCTGGCGGTTCAACTCGTGGCATTCCATACAGATCAGGATGCCTGCATCAATCGCCCGCATGTTCGTCCTCTCCCGATAACGCCTGCCAGATCTGGTGGGGCGACATGACCACCTCCAGCAGCACTTGGACCAGCAGCAAACCGACAAAACAGGCCAGGCCCAATCCAAGGCTCAGCTCCGCCAGGTCGGCGAGTTTGACAATCGCCACCAGCACGCCCATGAGATAGACCTCGAGCATGCCCCAATCGCGCAGGTGGTGGTAAATGCGGTACAGCAGCAAGCCGTAGCTGCGCCCGATATTCCAACGAATGCTCAACAGCACGGCCAGTTGGCAGAACAGCTTGAGCAAGGGAATCCCCATGCTGCACAGGAACACCACCACGGCGACACCGGACATGCCGGTATGGTACAGGCCCAATACGCCGCTCCAGACCGTGTCGTCGGAAGTCCGGCCCAGAAGATTGAGCTGCATGATGGGTAAAAAGTTCGCCGGGATGTACAACAAGAGTGCGGCGAGCACCAGGGCCAGGCTGCGCTCGACGACATTGTGCCGATGGGCGTATAGCTCGTAGCCGCAGCGTGGGCACTGGGCTTTTTCGCCGAGGCCGAGCTGGGGCTTGAGCATCAGCAGGTCACATTCGTGGCAGGCCACCAAGGTGTCCAGGGGGAGTTCCGACACCTCTGGGGTGTCCACCGGATCCGGCATAAAAGGGCTCGGGTTCTGTAAAAGACGGGGACTATTCTAGTGTTCCAGCTCGAAAATAACTGTGCAAATTTTCGGCGGCCCAAAAACAAAACCCCAACTGCTTTCGCAATTGGGGTTTCGGAATTCAATCTTGACGATGACCTACTCTCACATGGGGAAACCCCACACTACCATCGGCGATGCATCGTTTCACTGCTGAGTTCGGGA